>Ga0082207_1000005_pt1 | contig 149167 bp, 140 predicted proteins | sample LakMenEpi10Aug09_FD_71540 | JGI IMG/M metagenome (GOLD analysis project Ga0082207, IMG submission 71540) | reverse complement strand
GCTTGGAAATACCCAGAATTGTTAAAAGAATAACCATAAATGCCATCGTAGTTATTACTCGAATAGTCGATGATTAATAGGTCATTACCAGCACCACCATTTACGGTATCAACTCCTCGCAAAGGACTAATAGTATCATCCCCAGCAGTTCCGGTAATATTGTCATTCCCGTTTGTTCCCGTAAAATTCGCTTGCTCAATCTGAATCTGTTGCCCATTCAAAGTAACATAAGCAGTATCATCTTCAGCTTTAAGCGCCTGTAACTCCTGAGTCGATAAAGTCTCTCCCAAAACTAACGCCGCAAAAATCGCTCCCTCATCTCCGGGTGCATCCGTAATATTCAACCGCGTATCAACAGAATGCCCGATTTCTTCCAGCAACACATCGGCCACCGCCGCCGGATTTGCCCCATTTTCAGTTAATAGTTCTCTCGATAAATAAATCGTATCCGTCGCCGATGCAAAAGCCCCATTCGCCCCACCAATTTCGGCAGACGAGACAAATTTAACTGGCGGAATTAAACTAAAATCACCGTTTAACCAATCTTGGGTTAGAACATTTGCAGCTTGATTATCCCAACTTTCTCCAAAGGCTAAATTCATCTTTTCGACAAAATTAGGAACCTTGGCAAACTGGGTTAATTGTTCCTTGACAATATCCATTGCTTCACCCGTTAACCCATCGAAGGAATTGTCATTCGGTAACGTTATATTAGGGTCAATAGTTGCAATTGATCCTTCAATTTGAGCCAGCAATAAACTATCAGAGGGGTTCGGCGTGAGTGCTGTAATATTTGGGTTTTGATTAATATGACCTATTAATAAGTCAGATTGTAAAATAACTGCTGGATTAGGTTCTTGGGGGTTCCAATTCAAAGCGGAAAAACTGGCAGATGGGAGCAAATTCTGACTAGGATCTTGCGAAAGTGGATTAGACATATATCTTCCCTGAATTTAGATAAAAGTGAGGTAATTTTGATAAATATAAGTAACTGACTAAACGAACTGATTTAAAGAATAGTATGCACAAAAAACCTGTTTTTGTAAAGTAATAAAATATCACTTTTAAGCAGATAATTAAAATCGTTTTCGTCATAAATTGTCATAATATTTTGAGAAATGTCAGGTGAAATCACAAAAAGTCTGATATCCTAGTGAAAATACTGATATGTTGTGGAGTTATGGATATAGAAGAATTTTTAAAGTTAGCAGACAATGTGGTTTTTTCGGAGACGGAAAAACATCTGGATGATCTGCAAAAAGCCGTCTTGCGCGGTGTATGGGATGGCCAAAAATATTCTGAAATCGCAGAAGAATGTTATCTTACCGAGGCTTATGTGAGAAATTTAGCCTCACAATTATGGAAAATGTTTTCAGGGATTTTAGGTGAAAATATTAGGAAATCGAATATTATATCGAGTTTGGAACGCTCACAATCAGCTTATTTTTTGAATTATAATGAGTCTGTAAATCTTAGCCATGTTAATATATGCAATAATAACTCATCATCAATCATACCAACAGAGCGATCGCAATCTCCCCCAAAACAACAACAAATTGACTTAGGAACAGCACCGGATCTTAAGAAAATATATGATCGCATTCACGAATTAAAAACCCTACAAAATTGGATTATTCAAGAAAATTGTCGCCTAGTTTCTATTATTGGATTAAGTGGTATTGGTAAAACTACCCTAACTCGTTATTTAATTCAAACCTTACAACCGGAATTTGAAGCAATTATCTGGCGAAGTTTTTGTACTTCCCCCAGTTTGGAAATTACCCTAAAAAATTTATTATTATTTTTATCTAATCAATCCTTAACGGAATTACCTGTTAGTTTAGAAGAACAATTATCTTTATTAATCGAATATCTGAGAACAAAACGCTGTCTGATTATTCTGGATGATGTGCAAACTTTACTCAATCAAGGAACCCTAGCCGGACAATATCATCCTGACTTTAAAAATTATAGCCTATTGTTTAAATTAATTGCTGAAACCTCCCATCAAAGTTGTTTAATTCTCAATAGTTGGGAACTTCCCCAAGATATTGTTACTTTAACCGATGATAATGCACCAATTCGCTGTTTAAAGTTATCGGGTTTGGGTTCAGCAGCAACGGAAATTTTACGCGAAAAACGATTAAAAGATGAGGAACAATGGCATTTGTTAATTGAGACTTATCATGGAAATCCCCTATGGTTAAAAATTGTTGCTACGATGATTCAAGATATTTTTAGGGGAAAGGTTGCAGAATTTCTCAAATATGATAATCTATACTTGGGAGAGGAATTAACCGAAATCTTAAAACAGCATTTGGAACGGTTATCAAAGATTGAAAAAACGGTGATTGCTACTCTGAGTCAAGAAAAGCAACCCCTAGGAATTGCCGAATTAATAGAAATATCTAAATTACCTGCAACGGATGTATTTAAAGCGATTCAATCTTTAGAACGGCGTTGTTTAATAGAATCCGAAGAACAGCAACAGCAAACCTACTTTAAGGTTTCTCCCATTATTCAACAATATCTTATTTTGAATTGTCAATAACCAGAAATCCTGTTTCTATATGTAGGGGCGGGTTCACCGATGAATTTTGCCACTCACCAACAACCTTAATAAACCCGCCCCCACCCAACCAATAACCCCTCACTCGAACCCGCACCTACGGGGGAAGATATTGAACTGTTAAAAAATAGAAATTTATGGTGAATTATCCAGGACTTTTAAGATTCTCTGCAAATCCAAAATTCAGGGTAGGAGGTTCTAAATTAGGAATCATCACATCCACACCCGGCGGTAACGGGGGTAATTTAGGAATTCCGGTTTCAACATCGGTGGTTTTTTCTGCTAATTTGGCAATAAATTCTGAGGAAGGAACCTGCGCCACCTTCATGGTATTTAATAGTTGAGCCAGCGCCACTTCAATATCATTGCGGGGGTCAATAGCCACCCAACCTTGACTGGTTAACTTCCGCAACTCAAAGTGTAAATGGGGCCCGGTGGATATCCCCGTACTTCCGACCCGTCCAATCACTTCCCCCTGTTTAACCTGCTCTCCGGGTTTAACAAACAATTCCGATAAGTGACCATAGAGGGTTTCCTGGGATTTTTCCGAGTGATTTAGTACCACCGCCATCCCGTAGCCCCCTAACCAATCGGCGACGGACACTTGACCGGAATAGGAAGCCACAACGGGTGTCCCTTCATCAGCCCCTAAATCAATCCCGGTGTGAAAACGGCCATAACCCAAAACCGGGTGTTCACGCCAACCAAATAAAGAAGTAATTGGGGAGGGAATAGTTAGGGGAAAAAGCGCGCTGCTATTGCCATTTCCCCGCACCGCCGCCGGACGTTGGGTGCGATTATAATAGGTCAAACCGGAATTACTCATACTGCTGACCACCATTGGGCCAACTTGAATCGGGCTAAACCCGGTAACGGCTACTTCCCCAGAGTATGACCCACCAGAACCATAATCAACGGATTGAGGTTGCTGATTATAAGTATAGTTGGCCTCGTAACCGCCCCCAATATTAGCCTCGGAGTTGGCAACAAAACCATTAGTGTAGGAGGAATTGGGCTGACCATAGGCGGTATTTCCCCCGTCTAGTAAGGGGTTGGGAATAGAGCCTAAATTATTATTGCCAATGTAGGGAGTATTTCCAGTATAGGGAACTTGATTATTTTCCGCCTGATAAATTGATGAGGGATAAGCCGGGACGCATAAATCTCCGGCGGATTGTCCTAATTCTAAAGCCGCTTCGCATCCAGTTGAACGTTCGGAGAATACCACTGTAGAGGGAGCTTCATAGCCGTCCGTGGCCCCAATTTGATAATCCGTTGGATCTATATAAGCATTAGCTGGAGACTCCTCTGCGGGGGGTGTTTCTGGAAAAACAATCTCTTGTTCAGGTGGAGGGACAATATTAGGAATTTCTGGGCTGTAGGGTTCGGAATAATATTCTGGTTCAGGATTAGGGGCGGGTTCAGAATAACTCGGATCAGGTGTAGAGTAGTCTGGAACAGTTGCGGGTTCGCTATAGGTGGGTTCTGGTTCAGTATTCGGAACAGTCAAGTTATCACTGTATCCTGTAGTCGCTTCAGGAGCGCTGGGAACAGACGCTTCCACAGGTTCCGCTTCCACGGGTATAGAAAATTCATCCGTAGCAATTACACGGCTACTGAATAGGACTAAACCCGTAAGACAACCTAAACCCAAAAGGGCGTAACTTCTTGAACCCAAGTACCAACGTCCTTGGCGGGTATTGGATGTTGGATATTTTTTCTGTTCCGTCATCTTCCTCACACAACCAATAATGATCTAACTGTTGAACTAACTGTAGCCGATATTTATTGTACCGGGCTGTTGGTCAATTTCTTGAGAAAAACCGATTTCGGTTTTAGGATAAAGACCAACTCGCAGGTTCCCTTGTTCCGAAATTCCGATAATTTCACCCATTTGATCCCCAATCTGGATCGGTTTCCCCATACAGGTTAAGAGTTGATTATAGCCCGTTAACATTTTCTTAACCTTAGTATCTGATAAGTGTTGAATCCCTAGGTCTAATCCCTGTAAGACTAGGGCGGCGAGGAATTCTAGGGATTGAATCGTCGGCGGTGTGGGAGAATGGGCAAAAAAGGTTTGTAAATTAATCCCAATTTCAGGAACGGGATTTTCCCAGTTTAAGCCAACTCCGATCACCGCCTGAGTAATAAGCTGTCCCGAAATTTTGGTTTCGGTGAGAATTCCGCCGAGTTTGCGCTGATTTAAAATTAAATCATTCGGCCATTTCAATTGTACGGGACAGGAGCGATCGCGCAAAATTGTGGCGATACCCCAAGCTGAACTGATGCTCAATTGGGCTTGTTGAGTCACCCGAAGGTTGATATCGACAATTTTTGATAAAAATAGCCCCCCCTGACTCGACTGCCATTGTCGGCCCCATTGTCCCCGTCCGGCGGTTTGTTCTCCGGCGATAACAACAGTTCCCGAAGGTTCACCCTGTTCTAACAGTTCCCAGGCGGTTTGATTAGTAGAAATTAAGCTATCAAAATAATAAATAGTTGGTAGAGAAGTACCACGGCGCGTCTCCATCAGGGTTTGTAAGGCAGATTCCAAACGGGATAAATTCAGCAAGTTATTTAAGGGAATGGGAATAAAACACAAAGGCACAAAGACACAAAGACACAAAGAAGAATCGGTTAAAATTAGGGGTGTTTGTAGTCGCAACTGTTCCTAATCATAATTTTATGCACACTTGGCATTGGCAAACCTGGAATGGATTACCCTATTTAACCTGTAGTTTGCTTAAAGATTGGCAACATGGCTTTTTTACCCGTTCTTTTAGTCCTCGAACTCCTTCGGACTTAGTGGCTGTTTTACAACCTGCGGTTCCAGTGTATCGAGTTAAGCAGGTGCATGGGAATGTCGTATTAAAAACGGGAACTGTTGAACCTTTAGATAATTTGGGATCACAGGAAATTCCTTTGATGGAAGCGGATGGTTTATTTGCGGAAAATTCCTCGGAGGCGGTTTGGGTAGCGACGGCGGATTGTGTTCCGGTATTAATTGCTGACGCTCAAACCGGAAAGGTGGCTGCGGTTCATGCGGGCTGGCGGGGGACGGCCGCTAAGATTGTTCCAGAGGCGATCGCCCATTTTCAAGCCCAGGGTAGTCAATTAGAGGATTTACGGATCGGATTAGGGCCAGCGATTTCGGGACAGGTCTATCAAGTTTCCTTGGATGTGGCGACCCAGTTAGCCCAAAGTTTGGTTTGTGATATAGGGGGATTAGAACCAGTCTATCAACTCCCTAATTCCCCCCTAATGACCGATCCTGACCCGGATAAAGTCCGTTTAGATGTGCGACGGTTTAATAGTTTACAACTAGAACAGTTAGGGATTACACCTGAACAAGTGGCGATCGCTCCCCATTGTACCTATCAAGACCCGGAGGCTTTTTTCTCCTATCGTCGGGAACAATTGAAACGGGTTCAATGGTCAGGGATTGTGAGTCAGTAGAGTTAATAGATCAACGGTTTGGATCGAGATTGAGTTAAGCTTACAATTAATAAACGGTATAAGAAAAAGTCTGATGAGCGAGCAAAGTCCCTACGAACAGCTTGGGGTTACCCTTGATGCCTCCTTTGATGAAATTCAGGAAGCTCGAGATCGCCTAAAACAGCAATATATTGGCGAAGTTAAGCTGCTGCAATCTATTGAAGCGGCTTATGATGCCATTTTGATGGATCGGTTGAAAATGCGACAAGAGGGCAAAATTAAAGTCCCGGAGCGAATTCGTTTTCCCGAACGAGTGGCCCCAACTCCGCCCTCTGGTGTTCAACCTGTGGCGAATTCAAAACCCAATTGGTTAAGCCAACTGTTGGATACTCCCAGTCGTGCTGAGTTATTATGGCCTTCTGGGGTATATGTCACCTTGGCAGGTTTGAGCCTTTATTCGGGTTTTGCTACCTCATTATTACAACTAACTTTAGCCTTGGGTGTGGGATCTTGTCTTTATTTCCTCAACCGGAAGGAAAATAAGTTTGGTCGAGCGGTTTTACTGACCGTTGCGGGTTTAATTGGGGGGTTAATATTAGGAAGTTTATTGAGTTCACTAGCAGGAGCGATCGCGGTAGAACGATTTATTGCTTTTATTACTTTTATTGTTTTGTGGCTTGTGGCTTGCTTTCTGCGTTAATTCCCCAGGGTTTGAAGTTACCGGAATTAGGGAACAGCCCCCCCCAAACCCCCCGTACACGGGGGGCTAGGGGGGGAGGGAACAGGGAAGAAAAGACTTTAGCAGTCTTTTTCCTAACTGTTAGGGGCGACGACTATAAAAATAGGGCTATATTTCTGGAAACAGAAACAGCCCTATTTTTATTTAAACTGATTTAATTTTTAGGATTTGAATTAAACAACTGACGCCATTTTGACTTCATTATTGGCTAACAGTTCTTGCAATTCATCAGCATCCACCGTTTCTTTATCAATTAAAACATCGGCTAATTGATTTAAAACATGGCGGTTTTCTACTAATACTTGTTTTGCCCGTTTATAGGCGGCATCCACCAATATACGGACTTCGGCATCAATAGTTGAGGCGGTTTCTTCGGAGAAATCCCGTTCCGACATAATATCCCGTCCCAGGAACACATTCCCCTGTTGACGACCTAAAGCCACCGGGCCAAGGCGATCGCTCATTCCATAACGGGTAATCATTTGACGAGCCACCCGAGTCACCTGTTGTAAGTCATTAGACGCTCCGGTGGTGACTTCTTCTTCCCCAAAGATAATTTCTTCGGCAACCCGGCCACCCAAAGCCACGGCCATTTGATTTTCCAAATAGGATCGGCTGAACAAACCGGAGTCCATCCGTTCTTCGCTGGGCATAAACCAGGTTAACCCTCCGGCCCGACCACGAGGAATAATACTAATTTTCTGTACGGGGTCATAGTCGGGCATTAAGGCCCCTACTAAGGCGTGTCCGGCTTCATGGTAGGCGACTAGGGTTTTGCGTTTTTCGCTCATCACCCGATCTTTCTTCTCAGGGCCAGCTAACACCCGGTCAATGGCATCATTGACTTCATCCATGGAAATTTCCGTCAAGTTACGACGGGCGGCTAAAATAGCGGCTTCGTTTAACAGGTTGGATAAGTCCGCCCCGGTAAACCCAGGGGTACGACGGGCAATTTTATCCAAGTCCACATCTTTAGCCAAGGTTTTGCCCCGGGCGTGAACTCGCAGAATTTCTGAACGGCCGTTATAGTCGGGACGGTCAACCACCACTTGGCGGTCAAAACGACCCGGACGCATTAAGGCGGAGTCGAGGACGTCGGGACGGTTAGTCGCGGCAATAATAATAATTCCGTTATTGCCTTCAAACCCGTCCATTTCGGTTAATAACTGGTTTAGGGTTTGTTCCCGTTCATCATTTCCGCCGCCTAAACCTGCACCCCGTTGACGACCTACGGCGTCAATTTCATCAATAAATACGATACAGGGAGCATTGGTTTTCGCCTGTTCAAACAGGTCACGCACCCGGGACGCACCCACACCGACGAACATTTCTACAAATTCCGAACCGGAAATACTGAAGAAGGGAACGCCCGCTTCTCCGGCGACGGCTTTGGCTAATAGGGTTTTACCTGTCCCTGGGGGGCCAACTAATAACACCCCTTTAGGAATTTTTGCCCCAACAGCCGTAAAGCGATCAGAATTTTTCAGGAAGTCCACGACTTCGCTAAGTTCGAGTTTAGCTTGCTCGATACCTGCTACATCCCCGAAGGTGACTTGGGTTTGGGGTTCCATCTGGACTCTAGCTTTAGACTTGCCAAAGTTCATGGCTTGGCTACCTGGGCCATTCTGAGCGCGACGGAGTAAGAAAAATAGGCCAACTAATAGTAAAACCGGGAAGAACAGACTGCTCAGGGCTTTGAACCAGAAGCTTTCATCGTTTTGGGGTAAAACTGAAATATCAACGTTATTTTCGGTCAGAATATCGATCAGAGCCGGATCGTTAGGAAGGTTAACAATAACTTTATTCCCATCCTGGGCCGTGACTAGGGCTCTGGAGCGATCGGAACTGAGACTGACCCGTTCAACTTTATTACTCTTGACTTCTTGAATAAAGGTACTATACTTCCAGCTTTCCCGGGTTTGGGGCTGTTTATCAAAAAAGGCAGTTGCTAATGCTAAGACTACAATGGCAAGCAGGGCGTATAACCCCACATTTCTCCAGCGTTTATTCACCGAGGTCTATCCTCCTACTGTTGCGGCGAGTCTACAGGACTCATTGTTATGGTATTGTTACTAATCTTAACGTATTTTTCATCAACAGTGCGTCGGGTCTTGTTTGGTGATCTCAATTGGTTAAGGATAAAGCTCTTGATCGCCCCTTAGAGAAGATTTCAGTTTTCTACCCTAGTTTTAGCCTGAAGTTGACACTAATGATCGCCCCAGCACTCGCGCGCAGTAATATAGTAAAAGATTTTTCCCTCAGTTGAGTTTAAGGTTAAACCATAGTGCAAGTTAAAAGTCAATCAAAATTTACCCAAAATTCCCTTTGTAAAGTTTGTGGTTCTATATCCCCTTATTTTGCTCAAGCTACGGTCTTAAATCGCTATACTGTTGATTATTTTAAATGTTCGGTTTGTGGGTTTGTGCAAACTGAAAAACCCTATTGGTTAGAGGTCGCTTATGCTGATCCAATTGCTATGAGTGATGTGGGATTAGTGGCACGAAATTTTAAATTTTCTCAAATCACTCAAGAGTTAATTATATCATGTTTTAATTCCAAAGGCAAGTTTTTAGATTATGGATGTGGTTATGGTTTATTTGTGCGATTGATGCGAGATTTTGGGTTTGATTTTTATGGATATGATCAATATTGTCAAAATATATTTTATCAGGGATTTGAAGGAAATCAACAAGAAAACTATGATTTAATTACGGCTTTTGAGGTTTTTGAACACTTTGTTGATCCCCTTGAGGAAATTGAAAAATTATTAAAGTTTTCTAAAAATTTATTATTCAGTACCCAACTACTTCCGGCGGATCATCCTCAACCGGATCAATGGTGGTATTATGCTCTCCATGAAGGTCAACATATTTCTATTTATACCTATCAATCTTTGGTAAAAATTGCGGAGAAATTTAAGTTAAACTTATATTCTGATGGGAGTAGTTTACATCTATTAACCCAAACAAAAATATCAGGATCAGCATGGAAAAAAGCTGTGTCTATAGAATCTGCTTCTAATTCTCTCCCTTCCTTAATTGAACAGGATTTTTTAAAAGCCGTAGCAACTCGAAAACAGATTAATTCCGGTAAAAATTCTAGTAAAATTATTATTGATGGTGTATTTTTCCAGATTCGTAATACCGGAATTGCGAGGGTTTGGAAATCCTTACTAGAAGCATGGTCTACAAAAGATTTTGCTCAACAAATTGTTGTTTTAGACAGGGAAGGGACTACGCCTAAAATTCCTGGGATTAAATATTATCAAATTCCCGAATATAATTATGATAAAATTGAAGAAGATCGGCAATTATTACAAAAAATCTGTGATCAAGAAAATGCGGATCTGTTCATTTCCACCTATTATACAACTCCCCTAACAACACCTTCGGTTTTTATGGGATATGATATGATTCCAGAACAATTAGGACTGGATTTAACTATTCCCATGTGGCAAGAAAAACATCATGGAATTAAACACGCATCCGCCTATATTACGATTTCTGAAAACACAGCCCAAGATTTAGTTAACTTTTTCCCTAATATTAATAAAAATCAAATTACCGTCGCCCATTGTGGTGTTCCGGCTGTTTTTTCCCCCGCAACTCCAGGAGAAATTCAACAGTTTAAATTTAAGCATAGCATCAATAAACCCTATTTTATTTTAGTCGGTCAACGTTTGGGTGCGGGAGGCTATAAAAATACTTTATTATTTTTTAAAGCCCTAACTCAACTCAAAAATAATCAGGATTTTGAAATTGTTTGTGTCGGTGGAGAACCAACTTTAGAAGCAGATTTTTATCCCTATATGCAACAGTTTAAAATTAACTTATTGCAACTGGATGATCAGGAATTAAAACAGGCGTATTCCGGCGCAACTGCATTGGTTTATCCCTCTAAATATGAAGGGTTTGGGATGCCAATTATAGAGGCGATGGCTTGCGGTTGTCCGGTAATTACCTGTCGAAAAGGTTCAATTCCAGAAATTGCCAAAACAGCGGCTTATTATGTTAATGAAGATCAGGTTTTAGAAATGTTACAAGCATTAGAAGAAATTCAAAAAACCGAAATTCGTCAACCTTTAATTGAAGCAGGTTTACAACAATCTTCTCAATATTCCTGGTCAAAAATGGCTGCAATTATCCAAAATACCTTAATCAAAACTATGCAAAACTTAAAATCAGAAAAAAAACCGCTTGATTTTCAAGATTTTACCTATTCTAAACGGAGTCATTTTAATCAATTTCAACGGTTTAAAGCCTATATTAATATTAATCCCGATGCTTGCGATCTAAAAATTTATCAAGATTTATTAGTCTATAATTTTATTACCCAAAATTTACCCAAAGGTTCAAAATTATTAGAAATTGGTGGGGGGAATTCCAGAGTATTAGAAGCATTAAAACAAGATTATGAATGCTGGAATTTAGATAAATTTGAAGGGGTAGGAAATGGCCCTAATCAGATTACAAATTATGCTAACTCCCGTATTGTTTTAGATTATATTGGCAACTTTAACGCTGAACTTCCTAATCAATATTTTGATTGTGTTTTTAGTATTTCTACCCTAGAACATATTTCTGAAAATCAAACAAATTTTGATAAAATTACCCAAGATATTGATCGGATCTTAAAACCCTTGGGTTTTTCCTTACATTGTTTTGATGTTGTAATTAGACCCGCCGAAGTTTGGACAAATCAATTTTTACCCTATTTATTTAAGACCCAAAAAACCTTAAATTCTATGATTGATTTTGATCAAATTAAACTTGATCCTGATTTATATGGAATGTCAGAAACCTCTTATCGTCAATTTTGGCAACCCACAACCCAAAAATCCTATCAAGAATTTGGTCAACCAATTTCCTATAATATTCTTTGGCAAAAATCCGCAACAAATATTAAATCTGTATCTCCTGAAATTTTAGTTTATTCAGCTTTACCTAAAATTTCTATTGTTACCCCTTCTTTAAATCAAGGGGAATTTTTAGAGGAGTGTATTGATTCGATTTTGAGTCAAAATTATCCTAATTTAGAATACATAATTATGGATGGGGGAAGTACGGATAATTCAGTTGAAATTATTAAAAAATATCAGAAATATTTAACCCATTGGCAAAGTCAAGCGGATGGCGGTCATTATGTGGCGGTGAATGCAGGATTTGAAAAAACAACGGGTGAAATTATGGGATGGTTAAATTCCGATGATAAATACCATTCCGATGCTTTTTATAAACTGGCGGCAACATTTGGGCACAATAAACAGGTGGAATGGGTGATGGGAATTCCGACAGAATGGGATAGAAATGGCAAACATATTCATAGTCAAATGCAGACACCTTTATGGTCAAGAAAAATGCTTTTAGATAAACAATGGGTGGAACAATATCAACAATTACAACATACCTGGATTCAACAAGAAAGTACATTTTGGACGCGATCGCTCTGGGAAAAAGCCGGATCAAAATTACAAACAAATCTGAATTTAGCGGGGGATTTTGAACTGTGGTTACGCTTTTCTCGTTATGCTCCTTTGTATTTATTAAGAAGTTTAATTGGCGGATTTCGTACCTACGATACCCAACGTTCTAAAATTTATCGAGAGCAATATTATCAAGAAGTGAAGCAAATTGTTCAAGAGGAAATACAGTTAATTCAGCAAGGTAAATATACTTCAGAGCAGCTATCTCCCCCTATGATAGTATTAGAAGATACTCAAGTTTTAGCATTAAAACAACAAGCATTAACTCAACCTCAAATCAAAGTTTCTGCGATTGTTTCTACCTATAATTCCGCATCAATGATGTCGGGAAGGTTGGAAAATTTAGTTAATCAAACTTTATTTAAACAAGGAAAATTAGAAGTTATTGTTGTTGATTCCGGTTCCCAGGAAAATGAACGAGAGATTGTTTCTAAGTTTAAAAAACAATATCCTAACTCAATTATCTATATTAGAACAGAAGAAAGAGAACCGATTTATCAAGCGTGGAATAGGGGAATTGCGATCGCTCGGGGTGAATATATCACTAATCAAAATACCGATGATCGTCTCAAATTAAACACTTTAGAAAAGTTATCTAACTATTTAGATCAACATTCAGAAGTCGTATTAGTACACGCCGATCAGCAAGCGGTATCACCCGGAGAAAGTGTTAATTTAGAACAGTTAAATGGCAAACCGCACTGGAAATGGTCGGAATTTTCCCGTTTAAAATTATTATTTTCAGCCCAAATTGGTTCTCAACCGATGTGGCGAAAATCTCTACATAATAATTATGGATTATTTGATCAAACCTTAAAAGTTCGAGGAGATCAAGACTTTTATATTAGAATTGCTAATGCGGGCGAATTTAATTTTATTCCTGAAATATTAGGGACTTTGAATTTATCAGAAAATTCCTTAAGTCATCAACAAGATTTAAGTCGTGAAGAAGAAATATTAATCTTTAAAAGATATACCTCCTCCGGGGAAAAATTAGCTCAATTTTTAAATCATGCTCAAATTCAACTAACTGATCAAAACTATCAAATTTTAGTTAATAATTTATCCTGTGATTTAGCTAATCAAGTTTTATCACAGTTTCATCTACCGTTTTATATTAAATTAATCACGGAATTATTGAACTCTGTAGTTGAATTAGGAAGCTATAAACAAACAGTACAAACTAATTTATTAAGAATTTGGAACCGATTTGCTGACCCCGCCACCCGATTTCAATTTATGAAAACATTATCACCAGAAATCATAGAAACTTGTGATGAGCAAATTCAAATTAAAGGGGAGGGAATGGAAAAAATTGATCCTGCTCAAATGTATATTAATTTATCTAAACTAAGTCAAGTTAATGCACCTCGAATTGATCCGGTTTTTTCCGCTCAACCTCGACCTTTTTGGTCGGTGATTATTCCTAGCTATAATGGCGAAAAATATATCGAACAGGTGTTAAATAGTGTTTTAACTCAAGCCATAAGTTCTGAAGAAATGGAAATTATTGTAGTTGATGATTGTTCAACTAATTCAGAGATTGAAACTATTGTTAAAAATATCGGTAAAAATCGAGTTAAATTCTATCGACAACCGCAAAATTTAGGGTTAATTCCTAACTGGAATGATTGTATTAAACGGTCTACAGGACAATGGATTCATCTTTTACATCAGGATGATTTAGTCCTCCCTGGATTTTATACTCGGATGCGAGAACTATTAGAAAAAGAACCCACCGCCGGGGCTGGATTTTGTCGCCATTATTATATTGATGAACAGGGAAAACAACGCTCCATTTCTGCGTTAGAACAAGAAACAAATGGGATTATTTATAATTGGTTAGAACGCATTGCTGTGATGCAGCGCATTCAATTTGCTGCTATGGTGGTTAAACGCAGTGTTTATGAAACATTAGGCGGATTTTCTGAAAATGCAGGTTCCGCAGCAGACTGGGAAATATGGAAACGAATTTCTGCTTATTATCCTGTGGCTTATGAACCCCAACCTTTAGCCTGTTATCGTTTACATTCAACTTCAGAAAGTTCTAAGTTAATTTGCATTGGGGCTAATATTTCTGATACTTTAAAATCTATTGAACTCTCTCAATCCTATTTACCCGAAAATTTGGCCATTAATTTATCGAATAAAGCCAGAGAACACTATGGGTTATATGCTATTAATACCGCTCAACAACTGTTAGTTAATGGGGATGCTAAGGCCGTAATTGCTCAAATTCAAGAAGCATTAAAGTGTAGTCAATCTGATGTTATTAAACAAGCTATTATTGAGTTATTTAGTCCTCAAAAATCACCCAAAGCTCAAATCAAAACCTTAACTCCGGCTCAAATTCTGGCCGAAGTTTCCCGTTTAACTGAAGAATACAAGAAAACAAATAACCCCGATTCCCTGCGTCAAATTCGGCAGATTGTCGCTCAATATTGGTCGGCTTTAGAATCAGAGAATTTAGAAAAAACCTATGGAGGAGAAATTGGTCAAGCCCATAAAATTCTACTCAATAGTGGGTTAAAAAATGAAGCCTTAACATCCCTAGAAAAAGCTAAACTTCAAGATTGGTATACCTATCTAAAACAAGGGTTAAATCAACCTAAAAGCATACAATATTTATTGGCAATTATTTTATATAGCTATCCCTATCAATTATCGGCTAATTGGTATATTCAAGCTCCGATTCCTAAATGGTTTTTACCTGATTATTTTGAGTTTATGTTAGCCGTCCCTCAGTTTTTCCAAGAGTTAGGAGAAGCTGAACTATATTATCGTTATTTGGAAAATTGGATTACCTATATTCATGAGCGGTTTACCAGTCATCCTGAGTTTTCAATTTGGCAAGAATTAGCCTGGAAATTTACCCAAATTGCTAACTTTATTCCTCTATATTTTAATACCGCTAATCTCAAAAATATTTATATTAAACGGGCAGAAATTATGGAATTTGCCCTAACTCATTTGGGTTATGCTTTAGATTATCAGTTTCCCCAACGTCCAAATCGCCAGAAAATCCGCTTAGGAATTCTCAGTAACCATTTTCTACCCCAAACCGAAACTTACTCAACTTTACCTGTTTTTGAGTATTTAGATTCAACTCAATTTGAGGTAATTTTATATGCTCTACAATCGAATAATCATCCCTTAGAAAAGTATTGTCAGAGTCGGGTTGAACGCTTGGTAAAACTGCCTAAAAATGTCTCAGAACAGGTGCAATTAATCCGTAATGATGATTTAGATATTTTGTTAATTGGAACCAATGTAACAGCCGTTAATCATGGGATAACGCTATTAGGATTACATCGTTTAGCCCGGATTCAAGTCACATCAACATCATCCTGTGTAACTACAGGAATGCGGAATATAGATTACTATATTTCAGGAACTTTAACAGAAATAAAACAAAATCCCCAAGCCCAATATCGGGAAAAATTAATTCTTTTAGAAGGTACGGCGCACTGTTTTAGTTATTATGTAACTCCCCCGGAACCACCGCAAGTAATTCCAACTCGTTCTAGTTTAGGAATTTCTGAACAGGTGGTTGTTTTTATTTCCGGTGCTAATTTCTATAAAATTATTCCTGAACTTCGAGAAACTTGGGCTAAACTATTAGCAAAAGTTCCTAATTCGGTGTTGGTTTTATATCCATTTAACCCCAATTGGGCATCTCAATATAGAGCGCTTCCCTGGATTAATAAGTTTAAAGAAGTTTTAACTAAATATGGTGTTGATCCGAGTCGTTTAATTATGATTAAACCCCAAGGGAGTCGCAGTGATATTAAAGAATATCTGAAGTTAGCGGATATTTATTTAGACTCCTACCCTTTTTCTGGGGTAAATTCTTTAGTTGATCCCTTAGAAGTGGGTTTAGTTCCTGTTGTCCGAGATGGGGATATTATTCCTAATTTTTCCCCGACAACATCCCAAGCGGGAGAGGTTTTTGTCGTCCGAGATATTGGTTCATTCCGTTCATTAATGGCGGCTTCTTTGTTGCGATCGCTCTCTATTAATGACTTAATTGCCAATGGTGAAGAATCCTATATTAATCTAGCCACAAACCTTGCTAATAATCCTCAACTTAGACAACAAAAGCGCCAAGAAATTCAACAAAAAATTCAGCAGAATCCTGAATTTTTGGATAGTCGAACCTACTCAAATAAAATGGGTATAATTTTCCAACAGTTATTCCAAACTTGGCAACAAAACCAACCCAAACAGTCATCTATTCAACTCAATAGTCGAGAAACAATCCAACAGTATTTATCGGATTTGGTGACTCATATCAATCATTATGAATTAGAACCCAATAATCAAGTAATTATTAATCAGTTACGTTCTATTCGGAAAATAATGGTGGAACATTGGTTAAGAGTTCTACCCGAACAGTTAGAAAGAATGTATACAACAGATTTAGGAAAAGGATATCAAATTCTCTTAAATCGAGGGATTCAACGGGAACTATTAACCGTAGAAGAAGAACAATTTGTTAACCAAATTACTCAACAGGCGATTGGACTTAAACAGTCTGATTCTTTAAATCATTTAATGGTATTAATGTTATATTATCCCCCAGGAAAAATGGTAGTTGCTAATGCAAAAACTCGTTTACCTGAATGGTTATTAAAAGAATATCAACGGGTATTTGAAAATCCGTTAGTTGTGGAAAAAGTACAGCCTTTAATTGTTACAAAAAATCTACCGTTAACCGATGCAGAATTATTCAAAAATCGGTTAGTTGGATGTGTTAATTTATATAAAATTGATCCGGCTAATGCTGCTATTGTTGAGGATTTACGTCAAATTCGCCGACAATTTGCTGATTTTTGGTTGGGTTTGGAAACCATACAATTAGAATCTGTTTATCAAAGTTCAGTGGGTCAAGTCTATCGAACCCTATTATATAGTGGGTTTTCTCAAGAAACTTTAACAACTACAGAACAGCAATTCATTAAAACCTTAGCGTCTCAAATGAATCAAGAATTGAATCAAATAGAGACGATTAAACCTCTATTGGCGGTGTTATTATATTGTCGCCCTGAACAATTACAAATTCAGGATCTTTCTCGTTTACCGCAATGGTTTCGTTCAGATTATGAACAGTTAACCCATCAATAAACCAATAATGTTGTTACGCCGTTGTTGCACCGTTGTTGCGCTTCAGCGCATTTCTTCTAAAACCTGAAGCATCAACAACAATTTTTCTATAAATGCGAATAATTATGAACACCTACTTAAACAGACCCCGTTTTTAGGTTTTAGCCTGATAAGAGGTGCGCTGAAGCGCAACAACGGCTACCCCGTTTTTAGGCTTTAGCCTGATAAGAGGTGCGCTGAAGCGCAACAACGGCGCAACAGTGGTGGCTACATTTTTATCTGATATCGTAACCAAATAAATTTGGGTCTACTTCGGTTAAATTCAGATCATTTAATCCATATTCTGCCCAACGTTTTGTCACCATTTCGGCTGTATCAATATCTGACTCTAAAGGTTCTCCCCATTCGTGATTGGTTTCAGGAGGTATTTTTGTAGTTGCATCTATCCCCATTCTTCCCCCTAATCCGATTTTTTGACTAGCAAAATCTAAGGTATCAAAAGGCGTATCTGGAAGAATAAAAACATCCCTGGAAGGGTCAACTTTGGAACTAATTGCCCATACCACTTGTCGCGGATCTCTAATATTAATACTCTTATCCACCACAATCACAAATTTGGTATAAGTAAACTGAGGTAAGGCACTCCAAAATGCTAATGCTGCCCGTCTCGCTTGACCTGGATAAGCCTTATCAATGGAGATAATAGCGGCTTTATAACTTAAGGCTTCCATGGGTAGGAAAAAGTCTACAATTTCCGATACTTGCTGTCTTAAAATCGGGGTATAAATCCGGTTTAAAGCGATCGCCATCATCGCTTCTTCTTTGGGGGGGCGACCGCTAAAAGTCGTTAAATAAATCGGATCTTGACGATGGGTAATACAGTTAAATCTAACTAGAGGAGAATCTTCCACACCCCCATAATATCCCATGTGATCACCAAAAGGCCCATCGGGTAATATTTCTCCGGGGGTAATGGTTCCTTCTAATACAAATTCTGAGTCCGCAGGTACTTCTAAATCCACCGTTTTACACTTGGCTAATTGTACGCCAGAACCCCCATATAATCCCGCAAATAACCATTCCGATAAATCAACAGGAATCGGAGTCGCCGCCGCCATAATAATTAACGGATCTACTCCCAAAGCGATCGCAATTTCTAATTTTTTTCCCTTCTCCGCAGCCTTGCGTAAATGTCTAGCCCCACCTCTAACCGATAACCAATGGACGGTCATGGTATTTTTAGATTGCAATTGTAACCGATAAACCCCGACATTTGGTGTTCCGGTTTCACAATCTTTCGTAATTACTAATCCCAAAGTAATAATTTTTCCCGCATCTTTAGGATAGGGACGAATCATCGGAATTTGGTTTAAATCAACGTCATCTCCTTGAATTATATTCTGTTGACAAGGGGGAAAAAAGTTGCGCCCGGGCTTGGCTTTAATCACATCAAATAAAACCTTGCCAAAATCAATCGCTTGGGATATCTTTTTCGGGGGTTTAGGTTGTTGTAACATTCCTAATTTTTTCCCCAATTCCTCTAACTCTTGGGGGTTTTCCATGTTCATTGACCAGCAAACCCGTTGTTCTGTCCCCAATAAATTCACAGCCACCGGATATGGTGAACCTTTGACATTTTCGAACAATAATCCAGGGCCACCTGCTTGCAACATTCGGTTAGAAATTTCGGCAATTTCTAAGTCAGGATCAACTAAGGTTTTAATCCTTCTTAATTGTCCCCGTTCTTCTAACAGTTTTAAAAAGCCCCTTAAATCTCTCGCCATTGTGTTTAAGAATTTTTACGTCTATTTTTATATTATGACAGTTTTTAACAATTAATGCGACTCCATGCCAAAATTATATAGGTAGATATAATTATTTTTTTAAAATCAATGCTATAACTAACTTGAGGGGAATATATCCTTTTTAAAATCATCCACTTTTCACCTAACCAGGTTTTGCTATGCCATTATCAGAACCACCAGAAGCATTGCTCAAGCGTTATCTTCAAGGAGATAGGGATGCTTGTCGAGAACTTTTGAAAGATCCTAAATATTATCAACTAATTTATTATGGGTGAATTGTAAGTTTATTTATCTCTTAGAATATCCTAAACCTGGAACCGATGACCGAGAACGTCGCCCCAGTAGCGGAGAATTTGGGCCAGATGAATTTACTAAATTGTTTCAAGAAGCGATAGATACCGTTGATTTGATCTTCCGTGAAGGAGTTGATTGGCGGGCGTTTATTTATTCCTTTTAACAGGGTAATTATTTTTTATTTGGGGTGAATTGTAAGTTTATTGATCCAGAGGCTTTAATATAAGTCTAAAGTGATTTTTAGTCGATTATGTCTCGTTCTAAAGCTTTACAATATTACGTTTTTAGTCGTTTACTGTTAGCCCCCTTAATGTTGTGGACAATTACCACCGTGGTTTTTTTGCTGTTACGCGCCACGCCTGGTGACCCTGTGGATGCGATTCTTGGCCCCCGTGCGCCCGAAGCCGCAAAGGAGGCTTTGCGATCGCAATTGGGGTTAAAAGGTTCTCTATGGCAACAATATTTTGAGTATATGGGAAAACTCCTACATCTTGATTTAGGCACATCCCTCACCAGTCGAGGGGAAACGGTTTGGCAAATTATTCAAAATCACTTTCCCGCAACGGTTGAACTGGCTTTATTTAGCATGATGGTGGCTTTGGCGGTGGGAATTACCGTTGGGGCCGTAGCCGCGTCCCATCCCGATACGATTTGGGACACGGGGGGCCGTTTATTCGGAATTATTACCTATGCAATTCCTCCTTTTTGGGCCGGGATGCTGTTTCAGTTAATATTTGCGGTGCAGTTGGGTTGGTTTCCCCTGGGAACACGATTTCCGGTGACAATTCCTACTCCTGAAGGTTGGAGTGGTTTGTATACCTTGGATAGTTTATTTACGGGAAACTTAATGCAGTTGGGAGTCGCACTTTATTACCTCTGTTTACCTTCTTTAACTTTAGGTTTATTGTTAAGTGGTATTTTTGAACGCATTGTGCGGGTTAACCTCAAACAAACTTTAAAAGCCGATTATGTAGAAGCGGCTAGGGCCAGAGGAATTCCCGAATTAAGAATTGTTTTAGCCCATGCTTTAAAAAATGCCATGATTCCAGTAATTACGGTTTTAGGTTTAACTTTTGCAGCGTTATTAGGGGGGGCAATTTTAACGGAAGTTACCTTTTCTTGGCCGGGATTAGCTAATCGTTTATATGAAGCCATTAGTTTCCGAGATTATCCAACGGTGCAGGGAATTGTTGTCTTTTTCGCGGCTATTGTTGTTGCTGCTAGTATTCTAATTGATGTTCTGAATGCCTGTATTGATCCGAGAATTAGATATTAGGAAAGTTGGGGTAATGACGGAATAGAATTTTGATTTAATTCGATGGTATCTAGGGGCAATTGCAACTGGAATCCATCGACTTTTTCAATTCGATTTCTCGCAATTTCACAGTATTCTGGACTAATATCAATTCCGATAAAATTTCTCCCCATTTGTTGAGCAACTTTGCAAGTTGTCCCACTTCCACACATCGGGTCAAGAATCAAATCCCCAGCATTTGACCAAGAATAAATATGATCCCTCGCTAATTCACAGGGAAAGGGTGCAGGGTGATTTTTAGCTTCTTGATCTTCGAGATTTTTTCCCACTACATATTCCCAAATATTCCCTTTAATTTTTTGATTCTTTACAGGTTTTGCCATTTTTGAACGTTTTTGATCATCCTTTGAATAATTTTTATAGGTTGTGCCATTTAGTTCTAATCCGGCGTGTAAACAGTCTACCATTAGGGCGTTATGGGTAGCAACTTGACCTTTACTGAAAACAAACATATATTCAAATTCATTACTATATCTGCGTCGATAAATTTGTGGAATAGGATTTCTTTTTCTAAAGATCATGGTATCATGAATATTAAAACCAATTTCTTTAAAAAATATCGCCTGTTTAAAGCTGGTTCCAGTTTCACTTCCCTCAATAGTGGCGTCAGCAACCACCCAAACCATAACCCCCCCTGGTTTAATCACCCGGTATAATTCTCTAGCAATATCTTCAAAGGGAAATACAAAACCTCTGTATTTTCTGAGGTTATCATAGGGGGGAGAAGTTAACACCATATCAATACAGTTATTCTCGAAGTTTTTTATCACTTCGATACAATCTCCTTGGACTATTTTATTAATAAATTCAGTAATAGTCATTGATTAATTACCTAATTTCAAGAATTTTACTATCTGTGACGGAGTTGATTATTTTGATTTTATTTTCAATTTTATAAACTTTTACAAGTTCCCGCAGAGCTTCTTCATGGGTCATACGCATTATTTTCTCTCTTTCATCGGCAAGAAATTTGAGAGCTTCTTGTTTCGCAACGTTAATAGACTCAACGGCTGCTTGCTTTTCTTCTTTCCATAGATTTTCTATGATTTGGGAAGAATCTAAGATGGTTTTATTGACGGCAAGCCAATAATCAGACGCATTTTTAGATGGATTTAAAGTTGTAATTATTTTGAATACTTCTTGAATAATATTTTCTATATTGGGGTTTTTTTGAACTAGAGAAAATCGAAGCAACATAGCTAAATGGGAGTATGTAAATATGCACACATTTACTGAGCTAGATTGTTGATAAATCTGGCTAGATTTATTTGGCAATTGGTAAATTGGACAAACCACCATGGCATAGTTTTTACCATGCTTCCAGCGATCCATGTTCTGAATTTTAAAATCCTTTTGGTTTTTAGCAGTTCTACTAAGTCGGAAAGACTTTGCATCTGCTACAAAACTATAGGATGTAGCAAAAACTTCGACATCTGCTGCATCTGCTCTTTCTGTTATAACGTGACTTCTTAGACCTACAGCTTTAAATACTTCAGCCAACAATGAGTCAGTATATTTTGCATATAATTTTTCTTCACTGGAATCATGGGCATACAACTCTGGAATATTTCCGCAAAGACGCAAGTGATCAATAAGGGCTGAAACTCCCTCTTGTTTTATTTCATCACTAAGATCTTGTTTTAAATTCTCATAATAATCACTAAACTTTCCACTCAATTGTTGAATCTTTTCAACCCATTGAGTGCGCCTATTAATTGCAATTTTACTTATCAATTTTTCCACAAATATCCTTTATACTTTCCACGCAACTCTGAATAGCTAACTCAATATCTATTTTGTATTGGTGCTATCAATAGGCACTTCTTATTATACCTGATATTTGATTTCCTGTCAATATATAAACCAAACCTTAAGAGCTAGTTCGCGTCAATCTTTGTTATTTTAGATTTATCTAAAACAACTCGCTTTTGTTATCAACACAGAAATTATATCCCAAAATTTACCCTAACAACGCACAACTTTGATAAAATGGGGGATGAGCGATCGCTATAATGATCATTATGGAAAGTCAACCTAGGGAGATTCAACGTTATGTTACTTCAGAAGGTAAAGTTCCGTTTGCAGAGTGGTTAGACTCCCTGCGAGATCGAAAAGCTAGATTGAAAATTCAAACCCAGTTAAGGCGAATTAATTTAGGAAATTGGGGAGATTATCGTTCATTAGGTGAGGGCGTTTATGAATTTAAAATCAATTATGGCCCTGGTTATCGGATTTATTTTGGACAAGTTGGGTTAACCCTAATACTCCTTTTATGTGGTGGAGATAAAAGCACTCAACAACAAGATATTGAAAAAGCCAAAGAATACTGGAGAAACTACCATGCAAGACGTTAAAACTCCCATTAGTGATAGCTGGAAAGATGCTTTTATAGAATCTCTCAAAGATCCTCAAGAAGCAGCAGTTTATCTGGAAGTGGCTTTAGAAGAAGAAAATCCTGAACCAAAACTACTACTCGCCACAATTGAAGATATCATGAGAGCTTTTTCTAGTCAGCATCTTTTATCCGAAGAACTGATTAAAAAGCAAGAAAAAATTTATGACTGCTTAACAGTAAGCGGTTGTACAGAAATTTATACTTTTGTTGAATTACTTAATATTTTAGGGTTTAAAATCTCAATTCAGGTAAAAGAACCAGAAATAGAAGGAGATGAAGAATAATCGATCTTGAAAAAGTCTGGGCGGATTTAGAAATATCAATTCATAAAAATTTTTTGAATTCTTTGTGCTTCTCTTAATCCTGATAAATAGGCTCCGTGAACGGTTGCTGGGTATTGACGAGAGGTGGCTTCTCCAGCGAAAAATAGCATATTATTAACTGGAGAGGCTAAACTATCTCGTTCTTTTGCCGTTGTTCCCGGTGGAATATAGGAATAGGAACCCAATGTATAGGGGTCAGAACTCCAACGAGTGACTAATATTTCTTGGGGGTTGGGAATAGAATTGCCATACATTTCTCGCAAAATTGCCATGATTTTATCGGTTAATTGTTGTTGAGTCATGGTTTCTAAACTGCGGGCAAAACCTCCTCCGGTTAAAGCCATTAACATCGGAGATGAGTTATAATAATTAAAATTCAGAAATACTGTAAAGTTGGGGCTACTTTTAGGTAAATATCCTAGAAATTCATAACTTTTTTCCCAAAAAACTTTAGGGAATTTGAGCACAACTTTATTTAAAACTCCCATGTTTAATTTCTGAATTGCCGTTTTTTTGTCCTGGGGCAATTCTGGGATAAAGTTAACTTTATTGGCTTTTAATACGCCTAATGGTACGGTGATTAATACCGCACTTCCCTGAAAATCACCTTGAGGAGTTTTTACAGTAACTTGTTGATTATTATATTGAATTTCAGTAACGGGATGTTGAAGTTTAATCTCTAGTCCTTGGGCTAAGTTTTGAATAATTTGCTCATAACCATTAGGAAAAAGATAATCCTCTCCGCCAAAAGCTTCATCTTCATCCAATTCCCAAATTGAAAGTTGATCTAAGTCTGCTCCTGTCTCAATTAAAATTTCTGAAGTTAATAACCAATTGACTAATTTAGCTTGACGGGGTGATAAGTTATCGGGTTTAAAAAAGCGGTTAACAGCTTGATAAACTGAGACATCTTGTTCTTGATTTTCACTCCAAGATTTAGCCCGGGCTATAATTTTTTCATACAGAGATTCAGCTTGTTCTAATTCAGAATCTTGAATTTTATTTTGATTATTCGTATATAAATCTATATGATAATAATTGGTTTGTTTAATAGCAATATTAAAGTCATGGGCTAGTTTTCCAATCGGATTATTTTGAATTCCATGAATCCATGACGCGCCTAAATCGACGGGAAAACCTAATGTTTTATCTGTATAAATTCTGCCCCCAATGCGATCGCGGGCTTCTAAAATAGTAACTTGAAATCCTTGAGATTTCAAGGTTTTCGCTGCTGCAATTCCCGCAATTCCCGCACCAATAATAATAATATTTTCTGAAATGGCCTGAGAATTATTTTGACAACTTGACCAAAGGGGAAAAGAAGCAGCAACTAAAGCACTCAATTGTATGAAATTGCGACGAGATTTGTTGAAATTCGGTAAAGACTGCATAGATTCTAACCTAATTATATTCCGTTGTTGCGCTTTAGCGCATCCCCATAGGAATTGGCACCAAAGTGCAACAACGAAGTTTGTGGGTTTTATTGATATTAACGAGTACCAAAAGCCCGAGATCCCTTATATCCTGAAACCTCTGATAACTTTTCCAAACTCTGAATTCCTGTATACATTTTACCCTTAATTTCCCAGGTGGGATAACCTTCAATATTCTTGGCTTTACACAAATCAAGTTGAGGATTTTTACCTTCTTTGTCACACTCAATATAAGGCATTTTATCTACTGCTTGTTGACCAAATAATTGCTTTTGATCATGACAGTGACCACACCAAAAAGCCCCATACATTTTTGCCCCAGACTGGGTTAAATATTCAGCCAGTTCAATATTCGCCGGGTCGGATATTGTGGTAATGTTAAACTGACTTTCTTCAGCGCGAGGGCTATTAATTGGAGCATATACCGCTAAGGTTCCAATTAATGTGATCATTGCTACTACTACCGCAATAAAAAATAGTTGACCTCGATCTTCCCAATCTTTACCTAATAAAACTAAAAGGAATAAACTGATAGAACAAATGGCAGAAGCAGTACAATAAATACACAAGGCTTTAATGACAAATGCCATTATATACATCAGATAAAAGCTGAAAATCATCATGGCAGATGCTTGAGCAAACATCAATATCCATGTCCAATCTTCTGTTTTGGTTCTTAAACTTTTTTGAGTTTCTGTATTAATTAACCAAGGGGAAACTGCCATCCCTGCCATGATAATATAAGCCACTAACCCAAACAAAGGCAGGGGTAAACCAAAAACAATGGCATAGGGACTTTCCAGAACTTGATCGCAACCTGTTGTCGGACAAGCCGCACTTCCTCCTGTCAGTTTAACAAAGGTTAAATAGGCGGCAATTACTGCACCAAAAGCAGCTACACTAGCAATGATAAATCTCGATTTTTGATGAATCCAAGGAGTTGAACGTCGGCGAATCATAGCAATATTTTTGTAGGTTATACTGGAAAAAATTTTATATCCTTTTAGGGATTTTAAACCATGAGAATTTTGTTGGTGGAAAATGAACCAGATTTAGGGGAAGCCATTAAACGAATATTAACCCAAAAAGCCTATATTGTAGATTGGGTTCGGGATGGTATAGAATCTTGGGATTATTTGGAAAATCAATGGACACAGTACACTTTGGTTATTTTTGATTGGTTATTACCAGGCTTATCGAGAATTGAACTCTGCCAAAAGCTACGACACCAAGGCAGTTTGATTCCTATTCTAATTTTAACAGCAAAATATACCGAAGCCGATGAAATTATGGGGTTAGATGCTGGAGTGGATGATTAAATAGGTTGTAATATTTTATCGTAGGGGTTTGATCTCCAAACCCAGGCGCAAAGAGGGTTTAGAGACAAAACCCCCTACAGATTTTTATCACAAATCATTTAGGATTGCTATACAATTTTTCTGCCCTATTCTCAAGGGAAAAGAACAAACTAATCTATTCTTAATTTGATGAAGATTTGCTATTTTTTATAAAGTTTTATCAACTTAACTAGACTCTTCACTTGCAGGATACTTTATCATATATCTATCGGCAAAACTGGTTAATTCACCAGGAGGACTGAACCATGAAAATTAATTTATCTAAAACTTTAGTTACAAGCGCTGTAATTGCTACAGGGATTGCTTTTATTTCCCTTAATTATTCCCCGCCTTTATTTGCACAACCTAACTCCAATTTTCCCCAATCAACCCCTACCAATGACAATGATTTTGATCCCCCCTGCCACGAACTTATGGGGCAAAATCATCCCATGATGGGTCAGGGTTGGCGGGGAAATTCTCCAAGAGGAAAAGGGCAATATTCTCGGATGATGTATGATCCGAGTCATGTAGAAACAGTTCAAGGAACAATATTAGAAATACAACCAGGAAATCGAGGAAATCAAATGCCTCATGGTATGTATTTACAGATTAAAACAAATACAGAAACTCTAGGACTTCATATTGGCCCTGTGTGGTATTTAGAACAACAAAACTTTCAAATTAAACCCAATGATACCGTAGAAGTTACGGGAACACGAATTGACTGGGGAGGACAACAATCTTTAATTGTCGGAGAGATTAAAAAAGGCAATCAAACCTTACAATTACGCAATGAAAATGGTGATCCCCGATGGATGGGATCGCAATAAAAAACCCCTGTTAATTAATCCTTAATAAGTTAATATTAAGTAAATCCGGTTTTCTTGATTTTATCTCTCAAGGATAGCCGGGTTTTATTTGCGGTTATCCTAAAAAACGATTAAACTATAAATTGATGGTCAAGACGAATTAAGGATATTGAAACCATGCAAATTCCATTAACGAAGCACTTAACAGAGTTTATTCAGGATAAAGTTAATAGCGGTCGCTATGCTTCTGTGAGTGATGTCATTGGGGAAGCGTTAATGTTATTAGATCAACGCGATCGCATTCGGGAAGCTAAGTTAGCCGAATTAAAAGCTAAAATTCAAGAAGGAATTGCAGAACTAGATCGAGGTGAAGGTTTAGATGGTGAAGAAGTTTTTGCTGAATTAGAAGCCGATTTGCAACGGATGGAAGCTGAACTTCAAGCAGAGGAAGTAATGTCATGAGCCGATATTTAATTACATAAGAATCATCTGAAGAAGAATAACTAAATCAACAACTATAGCAGTAATTAATATGGCTAAGATGATATTATTTTCCCCTCCAAAAGTATTAAGTATATTCTGCTTTTTGATCCTCTCCCCCACTCCCACGATCGCCCAAGAACAACAACCCCAACCTCCAGACCTCAACCCCACGTTAAAAATAGGTGTGGTACAACATTTTGGGGATAAACCCACCGATAAATTGATTCTCAAAGCCCAACCAGGAGATTACTTAACCCTGCAATTTCAGACGCCCCAAGGGAACAAACAACTCCAGACTGAGAGTGTGCTCCTGAAAATGGGATTTGAACCCCTCCCGGAACCGGAAGTCGAAGAAAGAGTGGTTTTGAGTACCCACCGCAGCTATGAAAATGCTGAAGAAGACGCTCAAAAATGGCGATCGCTGGGTTTAGAAGTGGAACTGGCCCAACCCGATCGCTGGCAAGTTTGGGCCAAACGCAGCGTTTACAATACCCCCCTATTGCGGCGGTGGTTAATTGATAGTTTACAGGCCCAAGACCATAAACTGCCGCGCCTGGAAACTCAAGTTCTCACCCAAAAACGTACCCCCTATTGGACGGCGGCCGGATATCGCTACAACCGCAATGAATTGAAGATCACGGCCTCCGAGAATGTGATTCAAGTTAGTCAAAAACCCAATGATCCCGAACCTTTGGTTTATGGGGGAAGTTTGCGACTACAACCCGATGCCTACGGAACCTACACCCTGGTTAATAATGTGCCATTAGAGACCTATTTGCGGGGCGTCGTGCCACATGAAATTGGTGCTTGGCCTCCGGCAGCCTCCATCGAAGCCCAGGCGGTTCTAGCGCGAACCTACGCCTTGCAAAACCTGCAACGGTTTGAAGCGGACAATTATCATCTTTGTGCTAATACTGACTGTCAAGTTTATAAGGGGTTAACGGAAGTTTATTCGACTACAGATCAAGCTATTGAGGTGACTAAAGGTTTAGTTTTAACCCATAATAATAACTTGACGGAGGCGGTGTATTTTTCCAGCAGTGGGGGGGTCACGGCAAATTATAATGATATTTGGAATGGGGAACCCCGGCCCTATTTGCAAGGAGTAATTGACGCTCCGAATAAAATTTGGGATTTATCTCAACAAAATTTAGCTTCCGAACCTAATTTTAGAAAGTTTATCAATCTGAAAAACGGATTTAATGAAACCGGAGAACTTGATTTTCGTTGGCGAGGAGAAGCTACCTTAGAAGGGATTGCAGTACAATTGCGATCTTACTTAAAACGGCGCAATTTGCCTCAAGCTAATTTTAAGAAAGTTCAAAAGGTTGAGATTGTAAAGAGATCGCCAACTGGCCGAGTATTGAAAATGATAGTAACGACAGATCAAGGGATGTTAGAAATTGCTAAAGATGAAATTCAAAGTGCATTTTTACCCCCGATTAGCACTTTATTTTATATTGATCCGGTTTACAATCCCAATAAAACCCTTAAAGGTTATGTTTTTGTTGGCGGTGGTTTCGGACATGGAGTAGGAATGAGTCAGACAGGATCTTATCATCTGGCTAAATTGGGATGGTCAAGCGAACAAATTTTAAACTTTTACTTCCCAGGAACCCAACTCCAACCTTTAAATCCATCAATGCTGTCTGGGAATTAAGTAGTTACACAAAATAAATTACCCAGTTGAGAGAGGGAACACTGGAACAGCCCCCCAAACCCCCCGTGCACGGGGGGCTAGGGGGGAGGGAACAGGGTGGAGGATGTGTAATTAATTTTGTTTAGGTACTTAACAGAAATTCAGAGTCCAACATTGGGAGATAGGGTTGAACTTTGAATTTTTGATATCATTTCTTAATGAAGCTATTCAACAGTCAACCATTCAGAAAAGTTCTGGCTAAATTGAGGCAAAGATAATAAATGAATAGCTGAAGATTCCAAAGCCAAATCCCGTTCTTTTTGAAGATTATAACCCCAATTTGCTAAGAATAATTGCACCTTGTTTAAATCCGGTTGTTGTTGCACCGATAATAACGTTTGTAAGCGATCTTCAATAAACCAAATATTCGGAGTCGGTTCAATACTTGCTAATAATTCCCGTAAAATTTCATATTTAGGGCGTTTATAGCCTTTGCCAAAAAGTTGATTTTCGGGTGGGGTAACTCCTTGTTCTTGGAGGAGCGATCGCACAAATCTTTCCTCTTTCGTGGTAATAATATAAACAGGAAAACCCTTTTCAATTAAAGGTTTAATTCGTTCAATCACACCCGGATAAAACCGATGTAATCCTAGCCAACCCGATAAATCCGTATCAATCCATTCATCCCGAACCCTATCCAAATGGGGGCCAATTATTTCCGCATGTAATTGTTCTTCCGTTACGATATTGTGAGCAATTCCCGACCAATTGTGTAAAATTTCACCTTCAGAAATTCCCAAAACCAAAGCCCGAATTAAAACAGGCATTTCCCAACCAATTTCAATCACCGGGCGAGTTCGATAAAATAAAGGAGCCAATGCTTCCGGCGAAACGTCGGTCGGAACCGACCAAAGTTGACAATAGGTTCGCCATGCGGTTTGAAAATATTCCAGAAGTCCGTCACAAAGAACCCCATCAAAATCTAGCGCTAGTAAAGTTGGTTTATCGTTTATCATAAAACTTTAATTTGAAATTGACAATTTCGGAATTAACTCAACCTAATATTAAATTAACACCGTTTTTTGCCTCTAAAATTTGTAATTGAGGGTCTACTATGGTACAAGCCTTACAACTCCAAACTGAATTTCTGGCTAACCCTCAAACCCCATCCCATGAGCTTAATGCCGACTTAATTAGGGTAGCTAAACAGATATATCATGCCTATGTAGAAGTCCACGCCCAACGAATGCGGCGGCCGTTGGGAGTTGCCATCAATCCTAGCAATTATCGTAGTTGCCTATTATTTTCCGGTCAACCGATTTTGCTCCCTGGGGAATATTTTATCCCTTTTGAACAGATTGAAGCCGATTTGTTTTAACAGCCCAAGTCAGAAATCGAGATCAAGCATGAATATTATACTGAGTTTACCTGCCTATTTAATTGTGTTTGCCCTGGGAGCATCAATAGGCAGTTTTCTCAACGTCGTGATTTATCGAATTCCGGCGGGTTTATCCATACTACACCCCCCCTCTCGCTGTCCCCACTGTTTAACCCGGTTGAGTCCCTCAGAAAATATTCCCGTCTTTGGTTGGCTGTGGCTACAGGGACGTTGTAAACATTGCCATGCACCAATTTCCAGCCGCTATCCCATAGTAGAAGCGACTACAGGACTATTATTTTTAGTCATATTTTTCAGTTTTCCTACCCTCCCCCAGATATTAGGTTATTGGGTATTATTCAGTTGGTTAATTGCCCTATCCCTAATTGATTTAGATACCTATACCCTCCCCAATGTTCTCACCCAGTCGGGGTTAGTCTTGGGTTTAGGGTTTCAACTCAGCCAGTCCCCATCCCCCAGTTACGGGTTAATGATGGGGATAATTGGGGCGGTGCTGGGATTATGGTTATTTGACATCATATCCTTTGTGGGAACTCTGGTCATGGGACAAACGGCTATGGGAGCCGGAGATAGTAAACTTGCGGCGATGATGGGGGCTTGGCTAGGGTGGAAATATTTACTCGTAGGCGGATTTATAGCTTGCTTATTCGGGGCTGTGGTGGGAGGAGGAGCGATCGCACTAGGTTTAATCAGTCGTCGCAATCCCATCCCCTTCGGCCCTTTTCTAGCCGTTGGTGCGGCTATTACTGCCCTCTGGGGGCATCAAATCCTCTCCACCTATCTAGGCTTATTTTTTCCCCTTGTCAATTGAAATACCATGTCTTGGATTACCGGAAATTTTGGGTTTAAAGCCCCGTCGTTCCACGACGGCTTTTTATTCTAACTTGATGTATGATAAAACAAGCTGTAATCAACAAAAGTATGAAAGCCAGGTATCGCTAAAGTTTATCTCGCTAAAATAGGTAAGATTGATGTAATTTGGTCAAGACAACATTTGATTTGTTGAAATAGATGGAATCCCCGTCCGTTTACGGCGGGGCGGATGTCAACATTCATACAACGGCTCTGCGATGGGAAGCCGAATTTATGCAGCAAGTCTTAGAAGCCCAGGATATTCCCACCCGGGTAATTGACTTAGGAGTCAGTTCTTCCCTGGGGATGGGCAGTCCGGTAGGGCTACAAGTCCCCTTAGCTCATCGCTGGGAGGCGTTGCTCCTATTAAGCCCCATTGATGAAGAATTAGAATCTGTAGATTAAACGTTAAGACTTGCTATATATCGTTCTATTATGGTGTAGATTTTGAATTTAACTAATGGGGCTAACGGGAATCCCCCAATTTCCCAAGGCCTCACAGTCTTAAAATTAGAAATAGCAAAAGTCAAAACAATTTTTAATGTCTCTATTTGATTGGTTCGCAAATCGGCGTAAATTATTACCCAACACTCCCGAACCGCAGGAACGAGAAATTGCTGATGGGCTATGGGTTAAGTGCGAAAAGTGCAATGCTTTAACTTATGCCAAAGACCTACAAGCCAATAATAAGGTTTGTTTGGAATGCGGTCATCATTTCATGGTCAATAGCGACGAGCGAATTGGGCAATTGATTGATCCTAATACCTGGATGGCTTTAGATGCCGAAATGTATGCGGTTGATCCCCTGAAATTTCGCGATCGCAAATCCTATAGTGATCGACTCCGAGAAACCCGGGAAAAAACCGGATTATCCGATGCGGTACAAACCGGAATCGGCTTACTCGAAGGTGAACCCGTGGCCCTGGGAGTCATGGACTTCCGGTTTATGGGCGGTAGCATGGGTTCAGTGGTCGGGGAAAAACTCACCCGCCTGATTGAACATGGCACTAATGAAGGCTATCCCGTGGTGATTATTTGTGCCTCCGGGGGCGCGAGGATGCAGGAGGGAATGTTAAGTCTGATGCAGATGGCGAAAATCTCCGCCGCCTTGCATCGCCACCGCAAATCCCGACTGCTGTATATTCCCGTCCTCACCCATCCCACCACCGGAGGGGTGACGGCCAGTTTTGCCATGTTAGGGGATATGATTTTAGCCGAGCCAAAAGCGACTATTGGTTTTGCTGGAAGACGGGTAATTGAACAAACCCTGAGAGAGAAGTTACCCGATGATTTCCAAACCTCAGAATACCTATTGAATTATGGGTTTGTGGATGCCATTGTTCCCCGTACCCAACTCAAAAAAACCCTAGCCCAATTGATTCGCCTCCATCGTCTTCCCCAAACCTCCGGGCCCTTATCCCATACTGCTGAAGTTATCCCCCTAACTTCGGGTGATACACCCATAGATTTATCTCAGGGTGTCTCAGCGTCTAAGTCAGTCTAGCGGGAACTGTTGATCGATGTTTAGTGGCGATCGCGATCAAATTGTTGGTTTTCACAAAATACCAAAGGTTCCTATAATTTTTGATCAAGACCTATTGTTTAAACAGACTTATGGGTTTTGCCGACCTGTCCATCACAGAAATAGCAGAGGACTACAATCTCCCCGTTGAGACTGTACTCCAACTGTGTGACCAATTGGGAATTGCCTATCAACATTCTCAAACCCGTTTAGCCCTGGAGGATGCTAAGGCTTTGATGTCTAAAATCACAGCCCAACGTCAGTCCCCAGAGTCCCAATAGTTCAATCCACCTTAACCCTCTGTGAAATTATATTTCGCAGAGGGTTAAGGTGGTAAATAACAATAGACGATTGACAAATGCCGATCAGCTAATCACCGGGATCGGGGACATTCAATAACCTGAACCCAAACTTAACTAACTTCTGCTCGCGGATCAAGCCAAGACTGGATTTAGCTTTTAATCACTAACTTAGTCATAAGGAGAACCATGCTAAAAAGATACTTTTGGCTGGCAATAGCCACTGTATTTTTCACCTTTCAACTGTTTGTCACTAATGCCAATGCATTAGACCTGACCAAAGAACTTCGGACTTTACCCCTAAATGACCAGGGCCAAACCGTTGTTCTGAGTGAAAAAGAACTGAAAAAGGGCAAAAAATTATTTAATAAGGCTTGCGCCTCCTGTCACGCTTTAGGGATGACCAAAACCAACCCTGATATTAACCTCAGTCCTCCAACCTTGGCAGGAGCATCCCCCTCCCGCGATAATATTGTCGCCCTGATCGACTTTATCAAAAATCCCACTACCTATGATGGGTTAGAAGAAATTTCCGAAACCCACCCCAGCACCAAGAGTTCAGATATTTTCGTCGCCATGCGAAATCTGACAGAAGATGATTTATATAATCTGGCTGGATATCTATTATTAGAACCCAAAGTTCGTCCTGAACAATGGGGTGGTGGTAAATACCTGCGCTAACATCAGTTAACAATTGACAATTTTAGACTTTAGGTTTTGAGTTGGGGATGATTTTAATGTTTTAGCTATTTCTACTAAAGGTGGGGAAACTCAAACAAAATTATCTTTAATTTAAAATCTAAAGTCTAATTCCCTGTTCCCTACTATATAAAACATTTGGGTAGTCTCTTGTTAGTTTAATTACCAACAAAAAACCACCCAAAATTAATTATTAATTCAACAAGTAAAGTAACTAGACTCTCATTATTTTTTCAGAACAATTTCAGCGTTCATACCCGCACCACGGTGGGGTTCACAGTAGTAGGAATAAACACCAGCAGGCATATCATCGGTGAAGGCAACTTCAAAGGAATCACCCGGTTTTTGAAGTAATGCTTTATGGGAAAGTTTGACCGCCACAGCCGCATCAGGAGATTTGGCTTTATCAAAAACTGCATTATGGGGAGGGAGTTTGTTATTTACAAATTTAACAACATCACCCGGTTTGACTTCTACTTTACTCGGATCAAATTTTAACATCCCCGAATCAGCACCCATTTTAACAGTAAAGGTTTCTGCGGAGGCTTGACCCACACCAAAAACAAAGGTGCTAATCATTAAAAAGGCCACAGACAAAACTAGGGCGACCCGCTTGGACACTGAAACCATCTGATTCATAACTTGCCTCTAAAAAATGTGATCTTCTAAGCGTTGAAAAACATCCTACCATAAACTATGACAACCTGTCGTATTAAAAAACAGCCCTGGCAATCGGGCAAAAAATCTGTCACAATCGTTAACAATTACTGTTATCGTCCAGGGCCCAAATCTTAAGCATGGCAAAAAAGCAAAAATTCCCCTATCTTTTAGGTTCTAAATGGACATCTCATCAAAAAACCTGGGGCTGGAGGCATTTCCAAGTCGCAAACCGCAAAAATCAAGGCAAATGGGTATTTGCCGAAATGGTGGCATCCTGTGACCCCCAGGTGAGATTTTGGTTAAATGCCCAACAACTTCAAGACCGGGCTTTATGGCAACCCGGATGGCAGTCTACCCAGGAATTAGAAGACCTTGAATCACTTTAAATCTACAAATTCCCCCCAACTTCAGGCGACCCTTGAGCTTGTGCAACAAGCCACTCAAAACCTGCAAGACCTATTACAAAACCCGGTTTCTCAAGACCATCACCGTGAGGTTATCAACGAGATTGAAACTCAATTAAATCAGGCTTTAATCACCTTAAAAACAACGGTTAATCCGCCGAATTTGGATCATATTCCTGCCGATATTTTAAAACAAATAGAAACCTTGGAAATTTCCTTAGAAAGTATTGATATTCAGAGGGCTTTATCTAACCATCATTTGAGTCAAATTATCGGGATTATTACCGAAATCAATAATAAGTCTGAACAAATTAGAAACAGAAAAGACTATTTTTTAGCCCGTCTTCCCCAAATTCCGGTGGAGAAACTAGGCCCTAGGGTTCCTATTGTGACGGCGGCGGATTTTTTACCGGATTATGAGCCATTATCCCCAGAGCAACGAGAAGAATTAAAGGTCAAATACAATATTAACAAATTAATTCAAAAACGCCAACAATCTCGTTCTTCTTTATTTGAAAGAATTAAACAAGCTGAAAAAATGATTATGCCTCAAGTACAACCTTTAGACAATAATCAAGATTTGGAAGATGATTTGCCTTTTTGAAAATTCAGGTTATAATAGAGTTATATCCTTATTTATAAAAAAGTTAAAATGTCTAAATCCGAAGCTAAAAATCTCTCCAATTCCGAGCCATCTCCTAAGTCTGGAGAGGGTTTAGAAATTGTTAGTATTGGTGTCGATGAACAGCAAGCAAAAACTTCTAATTCAGAAGGTTTATCCCAAGATAAACTCAATCAAGTTGCCCAAAATATTAATGCCAATTTAGAAAATAATCAAGATCCAAATTGGCAAGTAGAAAATAGTTGGGATGAAACGAGAATCCAGGTTAATTTAGATTAGAAAAACTGGTAAATTTAACTCAAATTCAAAATTTCAAAATCCGATTGTCCGTAGGTCATATTCCGGTCAATAGCTGAAAGAATCTTATGATTAGCTACCTCTGAACATAAACAATCACAGAGCAATTGAGCCACATCAGCCCGATGAATTGTTCCCGCTACCCGATAATTTTCTGTTAATACGCCGTTTCCGGTGGCGGGTTCAGATTTCAGTCCCCCCGGACGAATAATCGTGTAATTCAGTCCACTATTAATTAAATGCTGTTCTGCTTTTTCCTTTTCTACCAAAACCGATTTTAAGGTTTCAAACGCTTGGGGAGGTAAAGCCACCACACTTTTGCCACTCCCAATCGAAGATACCAGAATAAACTTCCCGACGCCCGCTTTCACCGCCGCGTCAATTAAATGTTGATTCCCTAAATAGTCCGCCCGCTCTCCATCCTTGGGTAAACCGCCAATGGTACTAATCACCGCCGAAATTGTTTCTGGGCCTAATATCGCCTGTTCAACGGCGGTTATATCCAAGGCATTCCCCATCACCACCCGCACCCCCAAGGCTTCTAATTCGGGGCGAGTATCCGGTGTTCTTAATAGGGCTTTGACGTTTATCTGTTGGTTGCGGAGGGATTTGACCACTTCTCGTCCCACACCGCGACTTGCACCCGCAACAAAAATATAAGATTCTGTGTTCATTAATGTTAAGGTTTCAATAATTACTACTTTCTATGTATTACTGTACTAGATGCTTGTGTGAACCGAAAACTTTGTTGACACTCTCACCGTTTAACACTGGTGAATTTTAAATATCCCCTTTTATAATTAACCTTTCTACAATTAAGTCCCTATTAACAGTCCTAGCCGTGTCCTTAGAAAAATTATTCCAAATTAGCACCTCGGCGCCGCCGCCAATTCATTGCACCAACCCCGCCTGTCCCCAACCGCGTAACTCCTTGGGACATCAAATTTGTCAGACTTGCCAAACTCCCCTAACCTATAGATATTTATGGGCTACTGGTTCGGGGGCGGGACAAATTCAACCCTGTCAGTTAGTGGGAAATCGCTATTATGTCACCTTCCCCCAAGTTTGGTTAGATACTAAACCCGGTGCCCCACCGATTTTGCCCGATATTCTCTCCGAGTCGATATTATCCTATTTATATCTTTCCCCCCATCATTTGCATATTCCTGGGGTGTTTGGGGTTTATCCATTGGGTATTTCTCCAGAAGCGACGGAAACCCTACTATTGGATAATATTCCCGTCGATAGTCGGGGTCAACTATTCCCGACCTTGGTGGAAGTCTGGCCCAAAACCTCCGCCGTGCGTCAGGTCTATTGGTTATGGCAAATACTACAACTGTGGACACCTTTAACCGAACAGGGGGCGGCCTATAGTTTATTTGTCAAGGAGAACCTGCGGGTAGACGGTTGGCGGGTGCGGTTGCGAGAACTGCATCAGGGCGCATTACAACCTACCCAACGAGATTTAGCCGAATCTTGGGTTGCTTTAATAGAAACAGCCCATCCGACTATACAGTATCGTTTACAGACCATTCATCAATTGATGCGTCGTCAGGAGGACTCCTTAAAGGAAGTGGCGAGTCAACTGAATCAATTATTAATGGAACAGGCGGCCCAACTCCCCTTACATTTAGCGGTAACGGGATTAACGGATGTGGGGGTCAGACGTTCGGAGAACGAGGATAGTTATTATCCGGGTCTGCACGATGTCCGAAATTTTCATCTTTATCCAAATGATAAATTAATTCCCCATTTAAGTATTGTTTGTGATGGGGTGGGGGGTCATGATGGCGGTGAGGTGGCGAGTCAATTGGCGGTACAGTCTTTAAAGCCTTTGATTTATAGTTTTATGGCGGAAATTTCCCAGCAGGAGGAGTTAGCCCCACCGGAATTAATTATGGAACAACTGCAAGAAATTACCCGAGTTGTTAATAATGTTATTGCTGCCCAAAATAATGAACAACGGCGAGAATTTAGACAACGGATGGGAACAACTTTAGTCATGGCTTTACAGTTACCTCAAAAGGTAAAAACTCCCGAAGGTATTGAGTTAACCAATTGCCATGAATTATATTTGGTGAATGTGGGCGATAGTCGCGCCTATTGGATTACTCAAAATTCCTGCCAACAATTAACCGTCGATGATGATGTGGCAAATCGGGAGGTTTGTCATGGTCGGAGTTTATATTGGGATGCTGTTCAAAGGTCGGGTTCGGGAGCTTTAACCCAAGCATTAGGAACCCGAGAAGCGGAGTTTTTACGGCCAACTGTACAACGATTTATTATTGAAGAAGATGGATTATTATTATTATGTTCCGACGGATTAAGTGATAATCAACGGGTGGAACAATGTTGGCAAAATTTTTCTGCTTCGGTGTTAAATGGAGAACAATCTTTAGAGTCGGCGGTGCAGGGATGGATTGACATTGCTAATGATAAGAATGGTCATGATAATATCTCGGTTGTGATGATTTATTGTGGGGTATCTCCGCAAAAATTAGTATTAGTAGAAACTACACCTCTAGCCACAAAAACTGAATCTTTGGAGTCTGAACCAACGGAAGCCTCTAAGGTTTTATTATATGATGAATCGATTCCTGAGCAAGAGGTTCAGCCCCCCTCTAAGTCAATGTCTAAGTGGAAAGAGGTATTTTTTATTTTGAGTTTATTTGCGATATTTATTGCTGGGGGTTTTGCAATATGGTGGCAAGTTCGTCAAACTCAAATCAAATCTATTCCTTCGGGTCAACCAACTCAGACGCGCTGATGGGGTTCAATTTCCGACAACCTATAGCTGTTTGAAATAGAAGGGGAAATTTTGGGTATAAACAGTTTATCTATTAGGGATTGAAATACCCTATTACCTATTACCTATTACCTATTACCTGTTCCGGTGTTCCCTTCTTAAGCAATATTCGGCGGAATTTTACGGGATTTTGACTGACGCCGTTGTTGATAGTCCTGTAAATAAACCTGAATTAACTCTTGGATTTCACTGCGTTTAATTTCCGTAGCAGACTGAAAATTATTAGGCGTTTCAAAAAAGCATAAACTATCCGGCATTTCTAAAACAACCATTTGAAATAAAATATGAGTCACGGGTAAAGGAATCGCCAAAACTTGAGAATCTGCATCAGGATTAGTATAACTTAAAGCATCTTCTACGGTAGAAAAAGCATAAATTACTCTCTTTTTTATCTGCGGTTGATCTACATTGATAAACGGTTGAATCACCCAACTTTGGTCTAAAGTTTGCAAAATATAATATTCGGGATGTTCTAATTGTTCTGCTAATAATTTTAAGGCCGGAGCGATCGCTTCCACAATTTGAGGAGTTGTTCCATCTTGAGGCGCATGATCAATTAAAGACTGAATTTGTAGGTCTAAATTCATTATGTTTAAAAAAATAAAGATCAAGAATATTAATAGACTGTTAACTAATGACTGGTACGGGCGGGTTCATCAAGATGCGCCGTGATTAAGAAAGATCTAAAAGAACCCGCCCCTACAACTGTTAACTGCTAACTGCTGACTGCTGACTGCTAACTGTTAACTGATGACTGATAACTGATTAAAACGATCCGGAAATCCAAGCCAACTCACAGAATCATTGTGTTAGGGTCATTGTAGTAATTAGACATCATGGGGGAAATCTGCCAAACCGAAACCATTTTCCAAAGGCTATTGAGAGAACTGAGTCAATCCACCCGTGCATCTGAACAAAATTGTCGGGATGTAGCCGAACGAATTAACGAAGAAGCCGCCCGCATTTGTACAGAAAGCAAACGGATTCAAGATTCCGGGGACGTAGAAACCTGGGCCATGACACTAGCACAACATCGTTTACAGCAATGTACTCAATATTATCAGCTAGGGTCGAAACAAGGGTCTTTAGAATTACATAGTACCTTGAGCGCGATTGTATATCGATATATTACTCCTCCTCAAGTCCAGTCCAGTTATCAAGCTCGATTGGAATTAATCAGGGATTTTTTACAAGCCTTTTATTTAGAAACCCTCAATGCCTTTCGCAAAGAAGCAAAGTTAGCGGCAACTTACCGTCCTCGAACCTTGTTAGAACTAGCGGAATATATGGCATTTACGGAACGCTACGGTAAACGGCGAATTCCTTTAGCCCGAGGTCGGAGTCAACAATTGATTATTTTAAGAGCGCAAACCTTCTCTCAACAACAGCCTAAAGAAAGTTTTGTCGATTTAGAATTAGCCGCCCAGGGCGGAGGGAGTGAATCAGATACTAACAATCATGATTCCTTCCTCGGACAAGTTCGGGCTGCTATGGTCATCGAGTCCAACGAATCAGAGTCCGACTCTTTGCGTCAAACCGTCGTAGAGGAACTAATTGCTTATTTAGAAGAAAACAAACAACCCGATTGTGCCGACTATTTTGCCTTGCGGTTACAGGATTTACCGACCCGTGAAATAGAGGAAATTCTCGGATTAACACCTCGTCAGCGTGATTATTTGCAGCAACGATTTAAGTACCATCTACTGCGATTTGCTTTAGGACACCGTTGGGAATTAGTTCACCAATGGTTAGAAGCAGATTTAGAACGGGATTTAGGGTTATTACCCCATCAATGGCAAGAATTCCTAAATCAAATCGGGGCGAATGAACAGCGTTTATTAAGTTTAAAACAGGAGGGATTATCCGAGGTAGAAATTGCTAAGGTTTTAAATTGTAAAACCACTCAAATTCAAAAACGTTGGTTTAAGTTGTTAGAATTGGCTTGGGAAATCAGGAATCATTCGGTATCCGGAGCAGGGGCATCTAGTGATGAATAACGAAACAAACCAAGACGAGCAAGCGTTTGAACGCCGATTCTTTGACGGGTTGTTACAAAAAGACTTGTATGGGCGGGATACTCCCGTCCCTACCTCTGATTCGGCTGAGGAGGAATTAAACCCCCATACACAGCTTGATCAGAGTTGTGAGGTGGAAAACCTAGAGTGGGATGAATTAGATCCCCTCGATTTTGAGGAGCAGCTTTTCCGCCCGGAAAGTCAATATTCAGCTATAGGAGAGATAGAAATTGTGAAAAACCGATTTGAGACCGTTTTAAGAGAAAAACTTAAAGCCAGAATTGAGATGAACCCACCCCTGTTTCCGTGGGAACCGATCGGCACTGACTTGCTGAATGAGTATCCTGACGTATTTAGAGAAGAACAGGTTCCCGCTACTCATTTATGGATGGCTCATCGACAACAATTGAGATGGTCGATGCCCCTACCCGATCAGGTTTTTGCTCAGTTATTGGCTCCATTGTTTACTCTACTACAATCTGGCCTACGAGAAGGAGCAAAATTAGTTCAGGCGGTGGAAACTTTATTTCCCAACGAGTCCCAACCCTTGAATGAATTAGCAGGTTTAGTGATTCGAGGTTCTTTACGGGGATCTTTAGATTTAAGGGAGTCCCAACCCTGTTATGAAACAGCGACTCCTGAACAACAAATGGTGTTATTATTATTAGCTGCTCAAGAACTTCTGAATACTTTAACCCTCAATTGTCGTTTGAATCAATCGACGGTTCATCAGGAATGGTTAACAACTTTAGGGCTATTTACCGTTGATGTTGACTATGTTGAAACTGAGTCTGGTACAAGTTTGAAAATCCGGGGTGAATTTCCCGATGGCGGACGCTTACAACTATTAGGAAATGACAGATCAGTAACCGCAAAACGCAATTCCCCCGGATGTTTAACCCTGGAATTGACTAACCCTGAACCGAACCAGATTTATCGACTTCATGTTTTATTAGATAGTGAGGAGCAAAATCCCCTCTGTTTTGCAATCATAGGGAATAGGGAATAGGGAATTACGAATTACGAATTACGAATGGGGAACAACAACAACAGATTGAAGTTTAGGTCAGATTAAGTTAGAGTAGGGTGGAGCATTTAACCCCCCTAATCTTCAAATCGAAACGATGACAAATTCAATCCCTTTGATTAGTCAATTATGGCGACGGATTGAAGCCATACCAAAGCCAATTCCTGAAGATTCCCTTTGGCTGCGGATATTGGTGCAGTTATTAGTGATTGCCGGGATTATTGCCACGGACGTCGCTATTGAAGAACCCCTGAATTTATGGGCAATTCCGGTTAGCATTGTCGGAGCAACTTGGAGTTGGTTTCGTCGTTACCATCGCAATGTGCCTGTTAAATTTTGTATTGCTATTGGGATGTTAATTGCCCTGGCTGCATTTTTTGGGCGACTGTTTGGCGAAATGAATGATACGCGGTTAGCCTTAGCGAGATTATTAATAGAATTACAGGTTTTACACAGTTTTGATTTACCCCGGCGTAAGGATTTAGGCTATTCGATGGTGATTGGATTAATTTTAATGGGAGTAGCGGGAACTCTCAGTCAAACCTTGGCTTTTGGGCCTGTGGTGTTAGTATTTTTGGCTTTAGCTTTACCAACATTAATTTTAGATTATCGCTCTCGTTTAGGGCTGGGGGAGATTCAATTTAACTCTAAAAAAACACCCCAGCAACCCGGAAGTGGAATAAATTTTAAATCTTTAGGAATTATTTTTTTAGTAGTTGTTGCTTTGGGATTAACTATTTTTACCGTTCTTCCTCGGTTTCCTAGCTATCAGTTAAGAACTTTTCCGGTCAGTTCTCCAATTGATATGCCCCCCGGACAATTTAATGGACAACGCATTCTCAATCCGGGTTATGTGTCTTCGGGAAATAATAATAATAATAATTCGGGTGCAGGTGGCACCGGATTAAATCAGGAAACGGGGGCAGGAACTCTTAATGATACCTTCTATTATGGATTCAATACCAAAATTAATCAGAATTTACGCGGCAATTTAAAGCCACAAGAAGTATTAAGGGTGCGATCGCAAGCCCGGGGATTTTGGCGGGTTGTAGCTTTTGATCGTTATACTGGAGAGGGATGGGAAATTTCTCGAAATAATAGAGCGATCACTTTAAGACGTCCCCGTTGGTCATATCAATTCAATCTATTTCCGCCAATCACTAATGCCAAGACTCAAGAAGTGATTCAAAGTTATACCGTACTTCAACAGCTTCCTAGTTTAATTCCGGCGATGAATAAACCGAATGAACTCTATTTCCCGACGGAGGAAATTGCGATTGATCCCGATGGCAATTTGCGATCGCCTTTAGAATTACGAGAGGGCATGACCTATACAGTGGTTTCTCAAGTTCCCCTGCGCGACAGGGTACAATTACAAGCCGCTTCTAAAAACTATCCTCCAAATATCAAAAAATACTATTTACAAGTTCCAGATCAAATTAAAGAGCAAGTCAGGAAAAAGACGGAAGAAATTCTAGCCAGTGTGCATCAAGTCGCCCAAAACAAAAAACCCTTAGATTCCAATTATGAAAAAGCCTTATATTTAGCCCAGTATCTCAAACAAAACCCTAACTATAAATTACAGGAAGAACCGCCGTTTTTAAGGGAAAATGAAGATCTAGTAGAAGCGTTTCTTTTTGGTTATCAAGATAGTCCCCCCGGAGAAAAAATTACCGGGGGCTACCCCGATCATTTTTCCACGGTTTTAACCATGATGTTACGTTCAATTGGGATTCCGGCGCGTCTGGTAGCGGGGTTTAACCCAGGAGAATTTAATCCGTTTACGGGATTATATGTGGTTAAAAATACCGATGCTTTTGCGATGACGGAGGTATATTTCCCCGAATATGGTTGGTTTGGTTTTAACCCTATTCCTGGGATGGATTTAATTCCGCCTTCGGTGGAAGAAGATCAAACCTTTAGTGCCTTAAAAGCCTTTTGGAATTGGGTGGCTGGTTGGCTACCTTCTCCATTGGCGAATGGATTACAAGCGATTTTAGGCCGTTTAATTTTAGGAATATTCCAAGTAATTAGCTGGTTTTTTAATCTGTTTACTCAAGGATGGTTAGGAATTTTTAGCGGATTAATTATCACAACAGTTATGGCATTTTTCGGCTGGTTAAGTTGGGATATTTGGCGAGGTTGGCGCTATCGTCGCTGGTTAGCTAAATTACCCCCAGAAGAAAGTCTATATCAACAACTTTTACAGGTTTTAGCTAGTAAAGGATATCCCAAATCTCCCACCCAAACCCCTTTAGAATATGTGTCTTGGTTAGATCAATATCATTCAATTTCAGAATTTGAAGTGATTGATGAAATCTCTCAGGCCTATATGGGTTGGCGCTATGGCGGAAAGTCGGTTAACCTCAAACAAATGCGACAATTATTAATTAATTTAAAATCCTCCCATTGGAAACGCTTAAAACAGCGAAAATGGATTTAATACACAAAAATGTTTTTTTGTCAAGCTCGACTCTGAGGTTCTCAACCTAGCCCTGAAAAGATTTGTACAATAGATCGGAAACCAACCAGAGTTGTAACACTAGGATTACACGAAGGATCAAGGTTTTTAATCACTATTTTTTTAATAAGCTAAACTTCCCCAGATTATCTTTTTTGTATTATAGCACCAAACCCCAGAATTTCGTCAATAGTTGCGAATGGAATTCAATAACCTCTTGACAAAATTAGCCAAAAAAAATGATTTAATTTTAAAATTTAAAACTATAACCAGTTAAAGATAACTTAAACTTATGCCTAGCTATTTTGTAGAGATGGACTGCTGAATTTTAATTTTCACCTCCGCAACTGTTAACAAATTTTAAGAAAATTTACATAAAATCGGAAAAGGTTGACAACAGCATAAACTTAACTGTGATTTGAAATGACTTCCAAATCTGGGGTTTTTGGCTAGGGGAGCAGCCAGTTTTTCCATTGAACTATGGGACTCCAGTAGAAGTTCGTAAGATGGTAAAATACAGTCTGGTACTAAGCCTGAAAATATCAAATTCTTGTAAATGCTGTTTATGTCAGTTGGGAGAAAAGCGTTGATGAAACGATTAAGTCGCCTGTTGGCTTTGTTAGTTTTGATAGTCGGTTGCTTCGCATGGACTGAAGATCAAAATGTTTTAGCTGCAAACCTCAATGTGATGCAGTATGGGATTGTTGCTCCGCTCTTAGCAACGGAAGCCCCTCGGAAAAATCGGGTTGACGAGAAAATGGCCACCGTTCGCAATAAATTGGACTTAAATAATAGCGATCTGCGAGATTTTCGTCAATATAAAGGAATGTTTCCGAAATTAGGGTCAGTGATCATTAAGAATGCTCCCTATAATTCCGTAGAAGATGTATTGAAAATTTCTGGTTTGACAGAAAAACAAAAAGAAATTCTGCAACAGAATTTAGGTAACTTTACCGTAACGCCTCCAGAATCTGTATTTATCGAAGGCGACCAACGGTTAAATGTTGGAGCTTACGACTAAGCCATTCTGTGGGGATCAGTGTCAGAATATTGAGATTATGTTGACGGACTTAAAAAAAGTTAACATAATCTTTAAAGTCAGTTTACTCTGCTTCAATTCGTCACGGAAAGTGTCCAGATCTGTGACTTCTAATCAACCTATCCTGGCACTGACCCATGACCCTAATTAATCTTTCCCTCCCGTCCGAGTTTCCTTTAACCTTTGATGTATTGGTAGTGGGAACCGGGGCAGCCGGATTATATACCGCCCTTTGTTTACCCAAACATTTGAGTGTTGGCGTAGTCAGTAAAGATGTTTTACCCCTGTCCGCTAGTGATTGGGCCCAAGGAGGCATCGCAGCAGCGATTTCAACCGATGACTCTCCCAGTCTGCATTTAGAAGATACCTTAAAAGCTGGGGCGGGTTTATGTGAACGGTCGGCGGTGGAGTTTCTGGTTAATCACGCCCCCGAATGTATTCACCGTTTAGTCGAATTAGGAGTGGCTTTTGACCGTCATCAAAGCCAGTTAGCTTTGACATTAGAAGCTGCCCACTCCCGTCACCGCGTCCTACACGCCGCCGATACAACCGGACGTGCAGTGATCACAACCTTAACAGAACGAGTTTTAGAAAGACCGAATATTAAAATTATTTCCCCTGCCTTTGCCCTGGATTTATGGATGGATGCCTCGGGTCAACGGTGTCAGGGAGTTAGCTTAATTCATAATAGCCATATTTATTGGGTGAAAGCCAAGGCCGTTGTCTTAGCAACGGGGGGAGGAGGTCAAGTCTTTGCTCACACCACCAACCCCGGTGTGAGTACGGGGGACGGGGTGGCGATGGCTTGGAGAGCGGGAGCATTACTCCGAGATTTAGAGTTTTTCCAATTTCACCCCACGGCCCTAACCCAACCCGGGGCTCCTCGATTTTTAATTAGTGAGGCGGTACGGGGGGAAGGAGCCCACCTGATTGATTCCCAGGGTCACAGATTTGTTTTTGATTATGACGAGCGGGGAGAATTAGCCCCCAGAGATATTGTGAGTCGGGCGATTTTTAGCCATTTACAAAAATTACGGCAAATCCTAGGAGCCAATAGTGAACGGGTTTGGTTAGATTTACGGTCAATTCCAACTGAGAAAATCCAGCATCGGTTTCCGAATATTATTCAGGTCTGTCAACAATGGGGGGTTGATATTCTCCATGAACCCATTCCTGTCACTCCCGCCGCCCATTATTGGATGGGGGGTATTGTTACCAATACTCAAAGTCAAACCTCTATCCCTGGACTTTATGCCGTAGGTGAAACTGCGAGTACGGGAGTTCACGGGGCGAACCGTTTAGCGAGTAATTCTTTGCTAGAATGTTTAGTATTCGGTGCTCAAATGGCATTAATTGAAAATCTCAATTTTGCTGAAACTGAATCTGGCCCGGGGGGGTCTGCTCCCGTATCCAAATCGGTATCACCAGCCTCCCATTGGGAAGAACAATATGCTACGATTAAAACAATTAGATCTAATTTGCCCGATGTTCTCTGGCGTAGTGCCGGGATCTGTCGCCAGTCCGATCATTTGCAGGAGGGATTAATCCAGGTGAAAGCATGGTCTGAAGAATTTTTAGCCTTACCCATCAGCCAATTTTTATCGACTCTACATCCAAATTCTTTGGCTGAACTGGAAACACAAGAAATCGCCCACAGCGACCTAAAACAGTGGGGGGAAACCCATAACTTACTGAGTATTGGGGAGTTGATTTTGAAGAGTGCAGCGTTCCGTCTCGAAAGTCGTGGAGGTCATTATCGACAGGAATACCCGCAATCATACCCAAGCTGGAAAGTACATACCTTAATTCAAGCAAACAAAATCTGGAAATCTTCGCCTGTCTTAGATTAGGTTCGAGAACCTGAACCGTCTCCTGCTGGGGGTTTTCCCGTATCGGGAGGAACATATTCACAGATTGACTGCGACGAGGTGTCCAGATGTTTATACAACTGAGCAAAATTGACCTGGGCAGCTGCCTCTAACTTTACCCATAAGGTGAAAACTAGGGCAACACTTAGGGGCAAACAGCTCGCCCATGCGATTGTTTTTTGTAATGTCAAGCTAGAAACCATAATCGTTTTACCCCCTAATTAAACATCATATTCTTCAACCAGGGCAGCCAACGATAAGAAAACTGCCTTTGTAGTTCAAGTATATCAATTATATTCCGTAATTACACTGAGTTCTCAGGAAAAATTCTTGACAATTTCCTCGATTCTCCCGACGGCTTGCAGTCTATGAGTAATAATTGTTATGTTTTCTAAATTCACTGAATGATCAAACTCAGCCATTAACCAACTTTCTTTCTCATTCTTGATTGATTTTAGTGGGACTTAAACAAAAAGAAGGGAAGAAATAGATGATAATGATTATTAAGTCCCATTAATCCCGATAGAATGAGAAACCAGGCTTCTTGAGAAAAACCCGGTTTCTGTTTTAAAAATTATTTGTTAATCTTGGATCTGCCTAAAAATCCAGTCAATCCAATTACTAACAGTAGATTTGCGTCTTCCTGGAGTCTTCTTGCTAAGTTCAGCACGAGAAGACACAATAATTTCGCAAATTTCTCCTTTTGATGGCATTTTTCCCCTAGATAAGTTTAATTCAAATACTGTATAAAAAACTTGATATTCCAAAATTTTCCTGATTAAAGAAAGATATTTATTTTTTTGTCTTTTACTTAAAATTTCTCTAGCTTCCTGTGTCAAACGAAAGGTTATATCACCTGTACCAACAGCTTTATATTTTTCTATGAGTCCCAGATATCGACCTGAACTTGTATAATACTCAGTTTGTCTCTGATCAAATTGATAATTTTCTGTAATTTCATCTCTAGTTAAATCTCTTTCTACTAAAAGGGATAGTAAGTCAATGACCCGTTCAAAGTTATTTGCTTGGGGGAATGGTTTACTAGGTTCTGGAATTAAGGTGATAGTTGCAAAAATATCAGAAACATCCTGCTGTGTAATTTCTTCGGGTGCGATAATATAATTTTTTTGCTCAATTAAGCGAATGGAGTTATAATCAGATTCATTCTGAAACTCATAAATAAAAAAACTAAAAATGTCGTTAGAATAGGTCATCAAAATAGGAATAACTTTTTTAGTTATTTTTTGTGACCATAATCGGTATGGATAATATAATTGTCTAATTAGAAAATCATCAACTTGATATTTTTTAGCTTCGATTAAAATTAAATAATTTTCACTTTCAAAACCTGCATCTATTTCGCATTGACTATTAATTACTGAAATGGGATAACTTTGATTGTTTAAATAATTTTTAATTTTGAAATCAAAGCAACCAGAGGACATCCTTCCAGAAAGTGTAAAAAATGTTTCCTCTCCTAATAAGTCATTGATAATTCCTATATTAAATGCACAACTGATAGCAGATGCTTCTGAATATAGATTGGTATAGTCTATACTTTCTATATAAGAAGGAAACTCTATATCAATAGGTTCTATATCAGTAGAATATTCAACATTCAAGTAGGCATCAAAACAACCAATAATATATTTTGAACGAGAAATAGGCAATATGGATAAATTATGATCCTTAAAAATTTGGGGTAAATTAACTGAATGATCAAACTTAGCCATTAACCGACTTTCTCGTTCTTCATTAATTTTAGTAGCTTCTATTTCAAAATAACCTTGTTGATCAATAATCTCTAAAATGCTATATCGTTGAAATAAGGTTTCCCAAGCAATATCATTTTTCCCAGGTTTTTTGTTGTTCATGTATTTTAAAGTTTGGGAACATAATTTAAAACTAAAACCTCATTAATTTTACCTCGTTTAAGAGCATTAGAATTAATACTGCGGGTTGCAGAAACAGTTTCTATTGTATATTTATGATCTTTATACAAATCTAAAATAAAATCTGTTGCTGAATTGCTTAACATCACATTACATCCTTTTTCGGTTAATTCATCAACCACTTGTTTTAAACGTCTTTGTTCATTTTGATTAAAGCCATTAATATCATATCCGGTAAAAGAAGCGGTATTAGAAACGGGATCATAAGGAGGATCAAAATAGACAAAATCGCCTTTTTTCGCATCTTTAACAGCTTCAGCAAAATCACGATTTAAAAAAGTTACTGATTTTTGGTTTAAATAATCATTAACTCCTCTTAATACAGCTTCGTCTAATATATTGGGATTTTTATAACTACCAAAGGGAACATTAAACTGTCCTTTAGAATTAACTCTAAATAATCCATTGTAACAAGTTTTGTTTAAATAAATAATTCTAGCAGCTTTTTGAATATCAGAAAATTTATTATACTGTTTTAAACGATCTCTTTCACGAAGATAATCAAAGTATTCTTTGGAATTTTTCGCTTTGTGAACTTTTAAAACCTCAATGAGTTCTTCAACATTATCTTTAATCACTCGATAACAATTAATTAATTCCCTGTTACTATCATTAACAATTGCTTGTTTCGGCTGCAACTCAAATAAAAGTGCGCCTCCCCCCAAAAAGGGTTCAAAATATGTAGTTTTACCAATATTTTTAGGAAGATATTTGAGAATTTCAGGTAATAATTGCCGTTTCCCTCCTGCCCATTTTAAAAATGGTTTAACCAGAGGATTTTTTTTTGCATTCACAGGTCAGTAATTCCTCAAAATTTTATTAACGTATTTCATTTTAACTTGAATTGAAATTTTAGTCAATATTTTGATTTAAAATAAAAATATGGATGTATTCTATAAAATAGATAGGGTAATTAAAGTCTATAGTTTAGAAGCCAATCAAAGAACATTCATAATTATTTTAGAGGATTTTGGGGCATCTTCCTTAACTCAATTTATAGGGAATTTAGGTTATATCTTCCCAGTTTACTATTGGTTTATAAACGAATAATTTCTTGATCAAACACTTGGTCATTAGTATCAATTGCCTGAATTATCATCCGATCTGCATAAACCTCAATCGCAGTAAATCCAAGGGTTGAGGCGGCTTTTGCTGTCCACTCCGAACTTCCTACAGGACGTATATTTGCCCCGCCATTACCATTAACTAAATAGGTTGTACCATGAATGGGTTGGGTACGTTCATAATTATGTTCATGACCATTCATATAGAGTTGAACCCCATATTTTTTAAATAAAGGAGTTAAGCGATTAATCAATATTTTGTTCACACCATATAACCCAGAAGAATACATGGGAAAATGACTATAAACAATTTTCCAAGGAGTTTTATTCCGTTGAAGTTGGTCTTCTAACCAAGGTATTTGTTTGTCCCAATCGGCATTATCATTCGCATCTAAAACAAAAAATTGTACAGGATCATATTTGAATGTATAGTAACGACCCTGCATATTAAATAAAGGATAAGTCACCTGTCGATTACCATTTTCTGTTCTGATATCATGGTTTCCTAAACAGGCATAAAATTTAACGCTTTGTTCTAGTAAAGATTGATAGGGTTTTTCAAATACATCCTTGATTTTTTCAATTTCACCATTAGTATAAATATTATCTCCGAGTAAAGTGACTACTTTAAAAGGATGATTTTGATGATAGCGAACCATAGCATTTGCGACTTCATATTGTTCTGTTTCTCCCGTTCCTACATCTCCAATAGTGACAAAACGAAATAGGGGTTTATCTTCAGGCATAGATGCGATGGCGTAGTCGCCGCCTTGCGGCATTGCACCGTCTCCCTGGGAAATTTGTTGTTTAGGAATCTCAGGAAGGCTCAGGATTTTTCGAGTAGCTCCTAATCCGATAAAACCAGCAGTGCTCAAGCTCGCTAACAATAGAAATTGACGTCTTTTTAGGGACATAGTTAAGAGTGAATTAACGCATTATAGACACAATTTTAGTATAGAGCAATCCGCTTTAATAAAATAGGATTGACTAATTCTGGGGCTTCATCTTGGGGACAATGACCGACTCCTTCTAATCTAATAAACTGTTTAACCGTTGAATATTGTTTGAATTGTTCAGCAATTTCTATCGGTTCCCAAGGATCATCGGTTCCCCATAATATTATGGCTGGACAAGGTAATTTTGGCAATAAATCCTCCGGTAATGGCCCATGAGAATAGCGCGTAAAGGCGGCAAAAACCTCAACTGCTCCTTGATCTTGGGCGGGTTTTAATAACATTTCTACCAATTCATCTGTAACAGCTTCATCTCGTTTGTAGGCTTGTAATAATACTTTTCTAACGGTTTTTGGGGTGGCTAAAAGGTTAAAAAATAATTGATTAAACCAGGAATATTTTAATAACTGTTGAACAAAACTAGAGCCATAATTTCGATACCAAGGAAGTTCGGATCTTTTGCGATCGTGTAATAATCTTAAAGAACAGTTTAATAACGCAACTTCTTGAACAATATCAGGATTATCAATAGCCGCCTGCATTACTGCAATACAACCAATGGAATTTCCCGCTAAAAAAACTTTATCCTGAACAATTTCTCGACAAAAATCAGCAATTTGTTCTCCCCAAGTTTCAAAAGTATAACCTATTTCTTGACTGGGTTTCGGTTTCGCTGACCCCCCAAATCCAATTAAATCTATAGCAAAGACTCGACAATGTTTTGCTAATTCAGGGATATTTTTTCGCCAATGACCCCAAGATGCCCCAAACCCATGAATTAAAACCACCGCCGGGCCATGATCACCCTCTCGGACATAACAAATCGGGTATCCTTTCCAAATCCAAGTTTGCGGTACAGATGAAGTAGTTAACATGGGTAATGGGTAATGGGTAATGGGTAATGGGGATTTATTTTTTAACTGTTATGATTATAGCAATAAATCATTCTATCTTTTGACAAAAATGTTTCCTCTTGTGTCAAAATTAAGAGGTGTTAATTCCCGAATTAAAATGACTGCTACTATAGACTTTCTGGGTTCGGAAATTGTCCCGGAATATGAAACCGCTAAAGTTGTGATTTTACCGATTCCCTATGAAGCCACAACTAGCTATCGAAAAGGCTGCGAGAACGGCCCGAATGCTTTACTGGAGGCTTCCCATCAGTTAGAATGTTATGATGAAGAACTAGACCGAGAAATCTGTTTTGATGCGGGAATTTTTACCCATGCTCCGATTGCAGATACTCGCCATGGAAAGACAGTTTCAGACGCAGAAATGTTGCGGGTGACCCAAGAAACGCTCCAGTCTTTAGTTGAACAGAAAAAATTTGTGATTTCCATTGGTGGAGAACACAGTATTACCGAAGGAGTGGTACAGGGATATCGTCAAGTATATCAAGAATCCTTTACCGTGGTTCAAATTGATGCCCATGGGGATTTAAGACATGAATATCAGGATACAATTCATAGTCATGCCTGTGTTATGCGTCGAATTGTGAATATGGGATTACCGACAGTTCAAGTGGGAATTAGAGCCATTTGTCAAGAGGAAGCTGATTTAATTAAAGAGAAAAATTTAACGGTTTTTCGGGCTAGAGAAATGGCTTTTAATCTGGATTGGATTGAACAAGCGATCGCCAGTATTCCCACAGAAAAAGTCTTTTTAACCATTGATGTTGATGGCATTGATCCGAGTTTAATTCCTGGGGTGGGAACTCCCGAACCGGGGGGATTAAATTGGTATTCTACCCTAAGATTTTTACGCCGTTTATTTCAATCTAAAGATGTAATTGGGTGTGATGTCATGGAATTAGCTCCCGTGGTTGGTTCAGTGGTTTCTGAATTTACCGTTGCTAAATTAACCTATAAATTAATTGGCTATCAAACTGTAGCAAAGAAATGGATTAAGGATTAAAAATTAGGGATCAACTGTTGAGGGTTGAGGGGAGCCGCATCGGGTGAACTTCAGCCCCGAACCTCGCTTTTTTTCCTTCCCCTAACCGATGGAAACCGTCGATGAATCAAAAAGATAGTCGGTTTCCACCAAATCCCAAGCTTTACCATCTAATGCCATTTGTTCAATTAAACTGGCTAGACGCAAGGCTTTTAAGGCTTGTTCTCCACCCACGGAGGGTTGATTTCCACCCCGAACACAACTGACAAAATGTTCCAATTCAGCGTGTAGGGGTTCAATATTACTGGTATGAACTTTTTGAATTAACCCATCTTGACGATAGAGAACTTGACCATAATCCGTAACATAATTAGCCGTGGTTTGCCGATGAATTAAAATTTCATTATTGAGAAAATCGGCTTCGGTTAAAGAATTTTTGCAATGGGCAACAATAGAACGCAATTTGCGATGGGTGACTTTACTGCTAATTAAATTTGCGATCACACCATTAGCAAAACCGAGGGTAGCGGTCACATAATCTAAATAGCCAGAGTCGGAAGCTCGGCTACCACTGGCGGTTAATTTAACAACAGGAGCCGCCACTAGATCTAACATTAAATCAATATCATGAATCATTAAATCCAAGACCACCGAAACATCATTGGCTCGGTTAGAATAGGGACTCATGCGACGGGCTTCTAATGCTAAAACTTCCTCCGTTTTTAAAACTTTACTAAATTCTTGAAAAGCGGGATTAAACCGTTCAATATGACCGACTTGTAAAATTCGCTGATAATCTGCGGCGGCGTTGACTAACAATTCTGCCTCACCAATACTCGCAGCAATAGGTTTTTCAATTAATACATGAACCCCGGCTTGTAAACAGGCCATCCCCACCGGATAGTGTAACCGAGTTGGAACTGCGATACAGACAGCATCTACTAGGGGCAAAAGGTCTCGATAATCTTCAAAAAACCTCACTCGATACTTACTCGCCGTATCAATTCCCCGTTCAACACTGAGATCGGAAACTCCCACGAGTTCCACGTCCTTGAGCATACTCAAAACCCGGGTATGATGCTGCCCCATATTACCCACACCGATCACACCAACTTGAATCGGGTCAAGGTAATTCCTTCCAGTCATAGCATTTGAATATCCAAGGGACATCCTATTTTGCACTCCTCTACTCTCCTCCACCACGGAAATTCAGCCCATTGGCTGTCCATCAGTAGTGTAAATCCATCCAGATACTATCACAGCCTTGGATTTTGTAAAGAAATTTTAATTAGAGGTTGGCAGTTGGGTTTTAGCCAGGAAGGACACACTCCCTGTGACCCCAATAACGCCCCGTTTTCGGTATTTTTGATTAATAGGTAATGGGTAATGGGCAATAGGTAATGAGTAATAGGTAATAGCAAGAGTTTACCTCCCTCTGTTCCCTCTGTTCCCTCTGTTCCCTCTGTTCCCTCTGTTCCCTCTGTTCACTCTGTTCACTCTGTTCCCCCTTTTCCCCCTTTTCCCCCTGCTCCCAAGATTGTCTTTACTTATTGTTACAAAAAGATATTTTTCTCAAAATGGCATTTACTAAAGATCCCATTTATTTTATAATTGGTTTAGCTTTAATCCAAAATTAATACCTAACCCGTCCTTAATTGAGTCAAAGGTTAAGGAAATTTCAGCGATGAAATTAATAACAAGGTTAAGTGTAAATCATGAATTCACCCTGTAAAAAAACTAGGTATTCATCATGACAGTTAGCTCATCTACACCCAAAAGGGGGAGTACCCGAAAGCGAACCGGTGGAACAGCAAACTCAAATCAAGATAATAAAACTGAAGCTGATCAGATTAAAGTAGATCTTGTTGAAAACAAACCAACTACAGATATGAACCAAGAAACGAAATTAGATATTGTGGACAAACCTGCAAAAAAAGGCTCTGAAGCCAATACTGCATCCACCCAAATTCAAGTCGGTGCGATGACGACATTTATGAATCGCCCAATTGAACATAGCCATCTTGAAATTTCAGGAATGCTATCACCAAGACGTCCTATTTTTAAAGCGAATAGTGCTAGTAATGTAGCCTTTATTCATTTAGAAGATACGGTGGGAGCCTTAGCTAATCGCCCCATTGAAGTCAGTCATTTACAAATTACCTCAATGATCATGAACCGTCCCATTGCCAGCAATGATATTGATGATCCCATGACTTTGATGGGATTTTTGGATTAAACTTCCAATTGAATCATTTTTCATAAAAATCGGGTTTCTGAACCAATGCTTATGTTTTAATTCATGAGTTAAATAGCGGAAATCCGATTTATTTTATTTATTTGTTCTCGGCTATAATTTCTATCTTAGCGTAAAATGTTTGATTCCTTAAATGACCCTTCTGTGATTTTAATTTTGGCAATTCTTCATGGTGTTATCGGTACGATCGCAGCTTTTGTGGCTCGAGAAAAAGGACGCAGTTATCCCCGATGGTTAATCATTGGATTAATTGGCGGAACCCCAGCTTTAATTGTAGCATTATTATTAAAACCTAATCCTAATAATTCTTGATGGGATAATTGAATTAAGGACAGACAAAATGGATTATCAGACTTTATTTAATACAATTGAAAACTTGGTTTTGCAACATTCTCCCAGTGGGGTAGAATCGGAAATAAATCAATGGTTGTTAGAACGATTTTCTCAACTTGGGGTAGAGGTTTGGCGAGATCAGGCGGATAATATTATTGCCAAAATTCCTGGTAAAACTTCAGAAAGAGCTATCGCCATTACCGCCCATAAAGATGAAATTGGCATGATCGTCAAAACCATTGAAGAAAAGGGACGGGTTTCGGTTAGAAAATTAGGCGGGTCATTTCCTTGGGTTTATGGGGAAGGAGTGGTTGATTTATTAGGAGATCATCAAACTCTTAGCGGTATTTTGAGCTTTGGTTCTCGTCATATTTCCCATGAATCTACTCAAAAAGTTTACCAGGAAGAAAAAGCCTTGAAATGGGAAGATACTTGGATTGAAACCAAATGCACAACGGAAGAATTAGCAACCGCAGGAATTCGCCCAGGAACCAGGGTAGTTGTAGGAAAACATCGTAAAAAACCTATCCGAATTAAAGATTATATTGCTAGTTATACCCTCGATAATAAAGCGTCTCTGGCGATTTTATTGGCCTTAGCAGAAACCGTCAAACACCCGCCCATTGATATATATTTAGTGGCTTCGGCAAAGGAAGAAGTGGGAGCAATTGGGGCCCTATATTTTACCCAAAGACAAACCTTAGAGGCGTTAATTGCCTTGGAAATTTGCCCCCTTGCCCCGGAATATCCGATTGCAGGGGATGAAAAACCGGTGTTGCTGTCCCAGGATAGCTATGGTGTTTATGACGAAGGTTTGAACAGCCAATTACGACAGGCGGCGACCACCGCCGGAGTCCCGTTACAATTGACAATTCTTAGTGGCTTTGGAAGTGACGCTTCTATTGCCATGAAATTTGGCCATGTAGCCCGGGCGGCTTGCTTGGGTTTCCCGACTCAGAACACCCATGGCTATGAACTGGCCCATTTGGGAGCGATCGCTAATTGTATTAAAGTTCTACAAGCCTTCTGTGAAAAGGATTTCAGCCAAATTTAAAAAAGATCAAACTAATTTTGCTCAAAGGGTTGACACCGATAAAAATATAGGCTACATTAATAAAGGTGAAAGGCGAGTGACCAAAACTCAACCGAGAAAAAGTTAACCGCAAAACACCCTAAGCCCCCATCGTCTAGAGGCCTAGGACACCTCCCTTTCACGGAGGCGACAGGGATTCGAATTCCCTTGGGGGTACTAAATATAAAATAGAGCCTGGGATTATTTATTAGTCTCAGGTTTTATTTTTTGGCTTTGATTAAATAATCGATCAAACAATAGATCTGGCGACTGCTGTAACATTATTTCCCTGGGAAAAAGCGATCGCAGCCTCTTTTAAACGGGTCAAAGGAATCAAAATCCAACGAGAAGTTATTAAACCCACTAAAGTTGCGATCAGGAGAGCGACAATACTGAGTAAAATTGATAAATAAGTAACGAAATCACCTATGAAACTTACCGATTCTAGTCGTTTTCAATTCACAGAAGACTTAAATATTTGTCGCATTTTAAACGGAATGTGGCAAGTCTCTGGTGCCCATGGTCGGATTAATCCCACCGTTGCGCTCGAAAGTATGTTTAAATACCTAGACGCAGGATATACCACTTGGGATCTAGCTGATCATTATGGCCCGGCGGAGGATTTTATTGGGGAATTTAGGCGACAATTAATTTCCACCCGTGGACAGGAGGCTTTATCTCAGGTACAAGCCTTTACCAAATGGGTTCCCCGTCCGGGTAAAATGACAAAAGCCCTGGTGGAAAAAAATATTGATATTTCTCGCCAACGTATGGGAGTTGATTGTCTTGATTTACTACAATTTCATTGGTGGGATTATCGCGATCAAAATTATTTAGATGCTTTAAATTATCTGGCGCAACTACAAACCGAAGGTAAAATCAAACATTTAGCGTTAACCAATTTTGATACTCAACACTTAAAAATTATTGTTGAAAATGGGATTAAAATTGTATCCAATCAAGTGCAGTTTTCTTTAGTTGATCGCCGTCCTTTAGCTCAAATGACCGAATTTTGTCAAGATCATAATATTAAGTTACTTCCCTATGGTGTTCTTTGTGGTGGTTTTTTATCGGAAAAATATCTGGGAAAACCTGAACCAAATGGCTTTAATTTAGAAACCGTTAGCTTGAAAAAATATAAAAATATGATCAATGCTTGGGGAGGATGGAATTTATTTCAAACTCTCTTAAAAACTTTAAATGCGATCGCCCAAAAACATCAAGTAACAATTCCTAATATTGCAGTTCGTTATATCCTAGAACAACCCACCGTTGCTGGAGCCATGGTGGGGACAAGATTAGGGCTTTCCGACCATATCAAAGATAATGCTAAAGTCTTTGAATTTAGTCTCGACTCCGAAGATTATCAAAATATTAATTCCGTTCTTTTTCAATCCCAAGATCTGATGCAAATAATTGGTGATTGCGGTGACGAATATAGATAAATCCCTTGATATTTTCCCCCACTAATCCCCCCTACGCCCCATAAAAAAGGGGGGATAGGATTAAAATTTAACGACTTTTTAACTCCTTAACCGCATTAACTAAGCGTTTAATATAAGGTTTAATTAGGGTTTGCTGTTCCGTTTGTAAGATATTAACCTGTTCAGAAAGCTGATCGATTTGTATTTGCATGGTTGCTGAATCCGTAATTGACTGATTTACAAATGCTTCTAAAGTTGCGTTTAAAGATTCTTGATCGTTTTTTTCAAAATTAAGTCCTGATGTCTCCATTGATGTTTTCAATTCATCAATTGTTTCTTGGATTAACTGAAAGCGGACATTCATAACTTCCCAATCATCTTGTCGCAGGGCATTTTTTTCTAACCCTTGAGTCACCCGTTGTAACTCCGTCAGGACATCCGTAATTGGATCAAGTTCATTCGCATTCGACTCCGGGGGTAGTAGTTGAATTTGTTGATGCAGCAATTCTACCACTGTCCTAACATCCGTAATCGCCGCATCCAGATCTTGACGCATATCCTGTTCAAACCGTTGGCGATTTACCACATTTAAAATTAAGGCCAAAGTTAGGGGAGTCCCAGCAAATATAATCGGCTGATACCATGCAGCAACGAGTGTTCCCACTGCTGTCCCCGCAATAGAAACATACTCGGCTAACTTCCACCCATCGACAGGATGGGGCGACGGTTTTAATAATTCTTCTTCACTATTCTGCATGGTCGTGGCTGACTTACTACAATCTTAGAGTTATGCTAACTCAAATTCCACAATAATCCTTAAACTGGTGCAGAAATTCTGACCGAAACCTTAATATGGAGCTTGGCTTAATAAAACTTTAGTATCCAATTTTCAGAAATCGACACCAATACCTTTAAAATCAGGGAGAAAGCATTTTTTGGATCAATGACTACTCCAACCGAAATTCCTTCCCTTAATAGTTTGGACTATATTCCCTATCTGGATGAAAATGGCAAAATTCCCGAATCAATCCAAGGAAAAATCGGAGTTTATGCTATTTTTAATTCAGATAAAAATTTAAAATATGTAGGCTATTCTAGGGATATATATTTAAGTTTAAAACAACATTTTATTCGTCAAAATCAAGCCTGCTATTGGTTGAAGTTACAAACTATTGATCGGCCGAGTCGCACTATTTTAGAAGGGATTAAACAGGCTTGGATTGATGAAAATGGTTCAATTCCTCCCGGTAATGGGGAAGATGAATCTATCTGGAATGATCCAATTCAAGTGAAACCTTTGATGACTCCAGAAGAACAAGATCAGTATCAAAAAACCGATGAAATCGGTCAAGAAAAACTGTTAAAACAAATCGCCCGTCGTGTAGAAGAACAAATTTTTGCCGCACTAAAAGCCCGAGGATTACAAGAGGAAATTCGCTTTAATCCCAAATTAAAAACCAGTGGATTATTAGATTTAAAATAATTAATTTATTGGTTGTAGGGACGGGTTCTTTTAGATCTTTGTTAATTATCTAAATCTCGATGAACCCGCCAGTACCAGTCATCAGTTATCAGTTAAAGAGTTTACAGATCAAACTTATATTTTTCCCATTACCTATCACGAATTTAAGCAGATTACGCAGATTAACACAGATTAAAATCCGTGAAATCCTCTTAAATCCGTGATCCCCATTACCTATCACGATAAGGAACATGAATACATCCTAAATGAAAGGGTAAACAAAACTGGGATTCTAAATGTCCGAAGGAAAAATAGTGATTTAATCCCCATCCTAATATTAAACCCAGGGTAGATAATATAGATAAAATAATAAAAGAGTGCCAATCTTTAAAACGGGCAGTTTGTAACTCTAACCGAGCTAAAGCTGTCGCTGAAACCATTAATAAAATATTAATAGAAACCTTAATCCAGGTCAGCATAAATACACCCAGAATAGAGATAAACACAATCATTAAAAATGTGCCTAAATCCGTTCTGATTTTCTTTAAAACAAACGAATTTAATTGATTCAATGGCAGGGTAAAGAATAAATCAATTGACCAAATCAACATTAAAAATAGACCAGAAACCAAAGAATACCAACTCGACTCAAATAAAAACCAACCAAAATTCAGACAAGTCACGAGAAGTAATCCAAAGGAAAACCAAGTAATAATTGTAATTTGTTGTTGTGATTTCATTGAAAGATTAGGATAAAAAATAAATTTTTAGATGGGATTTCCCTTCAAAGATTAGTAGAAATTGCCTGAAGGGGACAGGCTGGAATACATTGTTCACAAACAATACACCGTGAGCGAGTAAACGTCAAATAAAAGGTTTCTGGATTCAGGGTCAAGGCATCCGTCGGACAAACTCCAGTACAGAGTCCACAATCCACACAACTTTGCTCATCAATGATAATCTCCCGTCCGACTAAAGAAACTCCAATATTTTGAGTTTGCATCCACTCAATAGCCGCCTCTAGTTCATCAATATCTCCTGATAATTCTACTACTAATTTTCCGACTTGATTCGGCGCAACTTGAGCGCGAATAATATTAGCAGCTACATTAAAATCCTTAGCCAATCTATAGGTAATCGGTATTTGAATAGAACGTTTGGGAAACGTCAAAGTCACTCGTTTTTTCATCTGATTAATCCTAAATTATTTTTGTCCCAGAGTCCATTTCAGGATAAGTTAGTATCGCACCACAGACTTTTATTCCTTTTATATTTCATTGACATTTCTATTTTACAACAATTTTCACAAGAACGTTAATCAATTTGGTTCAAAATTTTGTTAAACTAAAATCATCAATAATAATTATCATCTTTGACAATATCAATATGAACGAAAACCCATTACATTCAACCCCCTCAACCGAACCTTCCGATTTAGCCAAACGGATCAGAAACTTTTTAATTATTATCGCAGCTATAATTCTGAGTCTCTCGGTTTTCTTAGCAATTCGTAGCGAAGCCACTTCCACCTCCCTCCCTCAACTCGTGGAAGAATCAATTCCCCTAGATATTGCCTTGAATAATGGCAAACCGACCCTAATGGAATTTTATGCAAATTGGTGTACCAGTTGTCAAACCATGGCCCCAGAATTAAGCGAAATTAAACATAAATATTCGGAAAAACTCAATTTTGTGATGTTGAATGTCGATAATAGTAAATGGTTGCCAGAACTGCTAAAATATAGAGTCGATGGCATTCCTCATTTCGTTTATTTGAATCAAAAAGCCGAAACAATTGCCCAAACCATTGGCGAAATTCCTCGCCCGATTTTAGAAGCCAATTTAGAGTCTTTAATTGCAGAAAATCCCCTTCCCTATACCCAAGCCATCGGTCAAGTTTCGGCTTTTAATTCTCCCTTAAATATTGATCAACCTAGCAGTAGTGATCCCCGTTCCCATGGTGCTCAAGTTCAATAATTTATTTTCGATAAAAATTTGGAGTAGAGAGACGCGCCGTGGCACGTCTCTACGGATACCTTTGAGTGTGCAGCATCGGAATGAAAAAGGAATAACTTGATGAATATTGGATATAATCCCCACCTTCCCCGAATCTGTAATATGCCGTTGATTATCTTTTGTTGCGGTGTCGCCCGTGGGCCTTTTGCCCGTTGCCTTTTGCCCGTTGCCTTTTCCGGTGTTCCCTGAATTTTGGATAAAACTCAAATAGGATTGCCATATATTGGAATTAATGCTTGTAGGGATGATCCCCTTCTGGTAAAATTAGAAACAAAAGTTAGTATTAAATACTTAGCTTGCCTAAGTGCAAGGCCTTTTGTCAGTTGGGAGTCCGTTCACTACGACAAAGTTGAGGTTTACTCCACCTTCGGATCAGGTGAAGACTCAACGGTGCTGGCATTGGTCAAGGTTTTAATGCTTTAAATTCAATGATCTTAAGTTGTCAACAGTTTCTTTTAGGGTAGAGGAAGATGGGAAATAAGCCGGATCGCGTGGTTTTAATTGGTGTTGCTGGAGATTCTGGGTGCGGAAAATCAACATTTTTACGTCGGATAACAGACATCTTTGGAAAAGATTTTGTAACGGTTATCTGTTTAGATGATTACCATTGTTTAGATCGTAAGCAACGCAAAGAAACTGGAATTACTGCTCTTGATCCTAGAGCTAATAATTTCGATTTAATGTATCAGCAAGTTAACGCTCTTAAAAACGGTATATCCATTGATAAACCCATTTATAATCATGAAACTGGCGAGTTAGATCCCCCCGAACGAATCGAGCCCAATCATATTATTGTGATTGAAGGATTGCACCCGTTATATGACGAAAGAGTGCGATCGCTGCTTGATTTTAGTGTTTATCTGGATATCAGCGACGAAGTTAAAATTTCGTGGAAAATTCAGCGCGATATGGCGGAACGGGGACATCGTTATGAAGATGTTTTGGCGGCAATTAATGCTCGTCGTCCTGATTTTGAAGCCTATATTGACCCCCAAAAGCAATATGCGGATGTGGTGGTTCAAATTCTACCCACTAACTTGATTGCTGAAGACAAGGAACACAAAGTTCTGCGGGTGCGTTTGGTACAGAAAGAAGGTGTGGAAGGACTCGAACCCTCCTACTTATTTGATCAAGGATCAACGATTTACTGGATACCTTGCGGACGTAAACTCACCTGTTCCTATCCGGGTCTAAAAATGTATTACGGCCCCGATAATTACTACGGAAATGAAGTGTCTATCCTCGAAGTTGATGGTCAATTCGATAACCTCGATGAAATGATCTACGTCGAAGGACACTTAAGCAACCTGTCTACGAAATATTATGGAGAGATGACCCACCTCCTCCGCGAACGCCAAGAGTATCCCGGTTCCAATAATGGTAGCGGATTATTCCAGGTGTTAGTTGGTCTGAAAATGCGGGCGACCTACGAGCGCTTAGTTAGTGCTAACGAAAAAGTTGCCGCTGCGGTCTAATTTTTAGCGGTTAGCTGTTCAATTAAACTCAGGTAACGCGGGATCGGCTAATCTCGCGTTATTTTTTATGTTTTTGCCCGTTGTTGCGCTTAAGCGCACCTCATGAATAAATTATATATAGGGATAATTCATGAATTATCCCTATATATAACTGCTATACATTTAAACATTAGAGCGGTTTAAAAAATGTAAATCTAAAACTTTTTTAACGGAATTACTTAAGGTTTGAATTTGATTTTCTTCCAAGTTTTGAGCCGCATTGAATTCAGGTTCAGATCCCATTTCTGTCAATTTAGAATTAATTTGAGGGTTGACATCACAAAACTCAATAATAGCTTCCGATATAGATTCAATTCGATCAGAATTCGATTCTGTCTCTGAGTTATCCAAAACCGCTTCTAATCGGGTTAAATCATTTAAAACTTCCGCCGAAAATAGTTCGGGTTTTTGGGTCACAATTTCAGAAAAAAAGGTAATCATCTGTTGAGATTTCATAGCAATCATTATCCTGACTAAGATTGACAAAGATATTTTAATCCTAGAGTATCAAAAATTGCTCAAAAATGCCAATCATAAATTCCTCCGTTAGTCAAACCCGATCAGATTCAGACTTTCTTCCCCTAGCAAGATTGCCTATTTGCCATTTCTGGATTATGGAGCGTTTGCATAGGAAGCGATCGCTGCTATTTCTTTCTAACAACAAATACAACAACCTAGTTTTTGTAATAGGATAGCTTGTATTGACTGACTAATAAAGATTCTAGGGATTGACATCTCGGAGGGTGACAGAAGAAGCCTAATTGTTAATTCTGTTTTAAATTTCCACAATGTTGTTTTAAACAGGTTTCCAACAATTTAGCATCAAAAATAATCGGCAAAAAGTGAATGCTTTTAACTTCCCTAAAATAGAATAAAATTGGTACAGGAGTCCAGAAAATTTCCCAGTTTATCCAGTCTTGGTAAGGAAATCGACGCAGCAGTTTACCTGACCGATAAACGTCTAAATCCGTGGGGGTAAATTGTAGACGAATGAGGGCGGTTTGCACTAACAAAAATAGGGCAAAAATAGCGACTCCTAAACTCACCCATCTTTGAATTAAAAATAGGGGAAAAGCACTAATGAGCAGCACTATCGGAATTATATAATTCGGAGGTAACTCAACGATATTAGAAGTTTGGGTTGTGGGTGTTGTGGTCATTTGTTATTTTTGAGTCAAAAGCAGTTCAATCAATTTTACCAAAATTATCATCATTTTTGTGGATAGTACGGTTATTATTAGGCAAATATCCTAAAAATTTATCAACCATTGACCGAGCTTCCCATCCCTTGAAACATAATCCAAGATAGGAAGAAATCAATGATAAAAATAGATAATAGGGCGGTGACAACAGCCGTTGTCGTGGACTGACCCACACCTTTTGCTCCTCCGGTGGTAGTTAATCCCCAACTGGTTCCAATAATGGCAATGGTCGCCCCAAAAACTAAGCCTTTAACTAACCCACTACAAACATCCCAAACTTGTAGAAAATTCCGTACTGAATCTAAAAATACCGTTGAAGAAATATTGTACATAGTAGTAGAAATTAATAGACCCCCAGCTAATCCCGTAACTAAACAAATTACGATTAAAATTGGTAACATCGAACAACAAGCAATTACCCTGGGAATTACTAAATAATCCACCGGGTCAGTTTTTAACATATAAAGAGCATCAATTTGTTCCGTGACCCGCATAGTCCCAATTTCCGCCGCAAAAGCCGAACAGACTCGCCCAGCGACAATTACGGCTGTTAATACCGGACTAAGTTCCCTGGCCAGGGATAGAGCCAGAACTCCCCCGACAATATTAACCGCACCCAAAGCGACAAATTCCCGTGCTACTTGAATTGTGAACACCATCCCCACAAAACTCGCCGTGAGCAGAGCAATCATCAAGGATTCCGGGCCAACTATGATCATTTGTTCCAAAGTATTACGACGGTGAATTTTGCCCTGGAGTAAATGCACCACCACCTGACCCGCCAATAACAGGGCGGCCATAAATCGCTGTAGCCAAAGTCCAAAGCTGGAAAGAGTTTTAGAATTGCTCAAGGGAATAACAACTGTATAAAGTTCAACCGATAACTAGAAATATACAAATCTTCAACAAGATTTATGAAGCCTAAATCTTAATTTTTTTTACTTTATATTTAAGATTTCTCACAGATTCGATAAAAACGAGCGATCGCTCCTATCTTAGAAGTTGATAGGCTAGATTTTCCCTGATCTCCAATCTAACTGAAGTCAACGGTACTGGCAAACAAGCTGAAGATAGCTGATCTCCTTTGGACAAATTTATGAGCATTTTGCCCCATTTCCTTCGTTCTTTGTTACTAGCAATTACCTTTAGTTTCATCGCCCCGCTATTATTCATTGCCGTGGGATTAATCACCTTTGTCCTGATGAGTCACCTCCCTATTATACAAAATTTAGGGACGTTAGGCTGTCACCAAATGCTCAAATTTCTTGCCACCTTTGGCAATGGACATCCCTTGCAAGGTTGTTTGGTTATTGCTCTAACCTTTAGTTTAGTGGGCGGGTTATTTGATACCTATGCTTGCTGTCAAAACCTCCGTAGCAATTAATATTGACAATTATTAATATTTTATCATAAAACTAGGCTGGAAAGATTAACATACGGATTCAATTCGTATATTAATAATAGTTGATAAATAAATATATATCTCAATAATTTATTGAAGAAATGATTAAGAAAAGAACAATCCCATTTTGAGAAAGTTATACTTGTTAAGTATATATACTCAAGAGTAATATAAACAGGTTCATCTGCTTGGAAAGACTCCTAGGAAGTCATATTTTTACCCAACCCTTTCACAAAATAACTTAGAACTGTAAAAAGGAGCATAATTGTATGTCAACGGTTCAAGATTTAACCATTATTTCTCCTTGGAAAGCCGAACTCGTTAAAGATATTTTTCCCGGACAGTCTGACCTTTCCGCAGATCAGTTGACAAATTTTAACAATACCCTCTATTTCCAAGCTGATCAAACTGGATCTTGTTATTATTCCTATTCAGCCAAGGAACAGTTGTGGAAAAGTGATGGCACAGAAGCAGATACTAATTTAGTTAAAGATCAAGGTTTATCCTCTCACGGTTCTTCAGCCTTGAAAGTAGATAACAACACCCTATATTTTCAAGTCATCAATCTAGATCCTAGCACAATGACCTCAAGCTTGCAGTTGTGGAAAACTGATGGCACAGATACAGGAGTTCAGTTAGTTAAAGACTTGGGAAGTTACTGGAATATCAGGAATTTTACTCCCATTGAGAACAGCCTTTATTTTACTACAGTAGGCTCCTCCTATGATGAGAATCAGTTATGGAAAACAGATGGTACAGAAGCGGGAACAACCTTAGTTAAAGATTTCGGCCATACTATATCTAATTTCAGAGAAATTAACAACGTTTTGTATTTAGATGTTAATAACGACAAGAACGTTTTGCATATAGATCTTGCTACCATTAACCTTCCCTCTGCGTTTCAGTTGTGGAAAACCGATGGTACAGAAGCAGGAATAACCTTGGTTAAAGACTTTGGTGATTCAATATTTTGTGATACTTCTGAAAATAACACAGCCATTATCAATAATACCTTATACTTTGAAGTGAATAGTCAATATTCGCCAGAGGTTCCCGTAAATTATCAACTCTGGCAAAGTGATGGAACTAATACGGGAACAACTGTCGTTAAAGATTTTGGCAACATCAGAGATATTAATAAATTTTGGGGAGAAGTCAACAATACTTTTTACTTTTCAGTATCCGTCTCCCCCTCAGAAAATAACAATAAAACAACCTATGAATTATGGAAAAGTGATGGCACAAATGCCGGAACAACCTTAGTTCAAGACTTAGGAAATTATTCTCCAGATTACTTAACAACAGTAAACAATACCTTGTATTTTTTAGTTAATAAATATGACTCTCTTACCAAGACAGACAACAATCAGTTATGGAAAATAGATGGGACTGATGGCAATATTAGTTTAATCAAAGATGTGGGAGATTTATCAATTGAGGACTGGGAAACTATTGACAATAACTTGTATTTTCAAATATCAAAATACGACTATAATACCAATAATATATCAACGGCTCAATTATGGAAGACTGACGGTACAGATGTCGGGACAACATTAGTCAAAGATTTTCCTAACTCCAGTTTCATGGGTGGGGACGAATTAGGAGTTATCAATAACATCCTTTATTTTCAATTAACTGATTCAACTTATGGTAAAGAATTGTGGATGAGTAATGGTACAGAAACAGGTACAATGATGGTGGCAGATATTAACCCAGGAAAAGGAAGTTCTAATCCTTCCATTCCCGTTGATGTGAATAATACACTTTATTTACTCGCTGATGATGGCATACATGGGAATGAATTATGGAAATTAACCTCGACCCAATTAGGAAGTGATGTTAGGAGTTTAGCTATGAGTAATCTCAAGTTAATGTCTGAAGTAATCAGCACTTATCAATTGCCAAATTTTTCTAATTCTAGCAATGGTTTCTAATTTTGTTCAAAATTCGTTTACCATTTTTAGAGGAACTCTTTTTTAATTAGGTTAAATTCTCTCCATGGCTGATATTGTTGATATTGCTGTAAGTGCGGGTTCATTTACAACCCTGGTAGCCGCTGTTCAAGCCGCAGGTTTAGTGGAAGCATTAAAAAGTCCTGGCCTTTTTACTGTGTTTGCACCCAATGACGAAGCGTTTGCAAAACTTCCCCCTGGAACAGTACAAACCTTAGTTCAAAATCCACCGCAGTTAGCTAGAATTCTAAAATTTCATGTTGTTTTGGGTAAACTAACAAAAGCCGATTTAGAAAAATTAGGTTCTGTTACTTCTTTGGAAGGTTCACCAATTCCGATTAACTGTTCCGATGGTTTTGAAGTTAAAAATGCCACGGTACTCGCTCCCGATATTGAAGCGGATAATGGCATTATTCATGTTATTGATACGGTGATTTTAATGGGTTAATTTGTAATCAATAATTCTCCTGTTCTCAGGAAAAATCACCCTAGGGTGGGTTATCCCAACTCTAGGGTGATTAATTTAACAAAAAAATCTCTATCCAGACTATTAATTATTAATCAAGGAGAACAAAATTTGAGTCAATTTAAAAAACGGACGGCGGTTGAATTATTTGCTGGAATTGGTGGTTTTCGTTTGGGGTTAGAAGCTAGTCAAATTCAAACGATTTGGGCTAATGATATCAATGAATTATGTGGTCAAGTTTATGAGAGTAATTTCGGTAAAAATTCAATTGTATTAGGAGATATTCAAACTATCAATATATCGGATATTCCTGACCATGATTTATTAACCGCAGGATTTCCCTGCCAACCTTTTAGTTCCGCAGGTAAAAAATTAGGAATTCGAGATCAAGTTCGCGGAACCCTATTTGAACGAATTATAGAAATTATAGATACGAAAAAACCAGAGTATTTTTTATTAGAGAATGTCAAACGTATTTTAACAATGGAACAGGGACACCATTTTAAAGTAATTTTAAATGCTTTAGCGTCTCTTAATTATTTTATTGAATGGCGAATTATCAGTCCAATTAATTTTGGTATTTCTCAAAATCGTGAGCGGATTTTTATTTTTGGAACTCGTTGTAAATTTGATTTAAACCGGATAAACTTAGAAGATAATTTAATCTTTTTAAATCAAAGTGAGACTGAATACTTGAATTTTGATTTAGAGAATATCGAGAAATATTTATCTCCTATTTTAGATTTAAAGATTAAAAACTATCCTTGGGGAATTGCTTATCAAAATAAAATGTATAGTCAATCCCTGCCCCCATTTCCTGATATCTATCCCCCTACCCGATTAAAAGATATTCTTCAATCTGAATCAGAAGTTGAGCCTCAATTTGATTTTACCACAGATACGTTAGAACGAATTAAACACAGTAAAGCAGTCAACCGCTATTATAATGGCGTAGAAATTTTATATAATCAAGAGGGAGGTGCAAGGTTAGGGTATACTATTTTTGGTGTTAATGGAGTTGCTTCTACTTTGACCGCATCCACTTCCAGACATTATGAACGCTATCAAATTGATCATAAGTTTAGACGATTAACGCCGATAGAATATGCCCGTTTAATGGGTTTTCCTGACACTTGGTGTCGAGTCGCTAAAATTTACGATCAATATGCTTTATTTGGAAATGCTGTTGTCCCCATTTGTATTGAATGGATTTGTCAGAGAATTGGACAAAAAAATATAACAATTCCGCCTAAGAAATATAAACAACTAACTTTATTTAATTAAAAATATCTATTTTATGGAACAATTAACGGTATCATTACTAAAAAACGAAGCAGGAAAATTTGCTCAGATATTGAGTTCAAAAGATATTCCTGATTTATATGGAATCACAGATGGAAAAGCGGTAGGTACTTATGTTGAACAAGTTTTTAATCAATATTTGAAAGCCAGATATATTTACACTCCTGGAAGTGCTGCTAGTGGTATTGATTTTCCAGAACAACAAGTTGATTTCAAGGTAACATCCATTCGTCAACCTCAATCTTCTTGTCCTTTTCGAGATGCGAGTCAAAAAATATATGGGTTAGGATATCATCTTTTAGTCTTAGTCTATGAAAAAATTGATCAAGATATTTTAAGAGCAAGTCGGTTAGTTTTTAAAAACGCTGTTTTTGTGCATAAAGATCAAACAGGAGATTATCAAACAACCTATGGTTTAAGGGAAATTCTGCGTCGTCAAGGAAATTTAGATGATGTTATTGCTTTTTTAGAAGAGCGTAATTTACCCGTTGATGAAATTGGACGACAACTGTTAGCAGAAAGAATTATAAATCACCCCCCTGAACTGGGTTATTTAACCATTTCAAACGCTCTACAATGGCGATTACAATACAGAAGAATTATCGAACAAGCAACTTTAGGAATTGAGGGTGTAGAAAATTTAATCGGATAAACATTAAAGAACTAATCCTACACCCCACACCCAACTTAACGATAATCAGAGCATTGAATATCTCTTAATCGTGCTTCAGGACGTTTAAAACGATCTAATTGAGATTCAAAAAATTGACGATTTGCGATCAAATGTTTAGGATTTTGATCATCTAAAGGATACAGTAAAGCCGTGCGTAATGCTTGAATAACCGCAGAAGTGACACAATACATTGACCGTTGGAAACTATTCGCCAACTGAATCAACATATCATCCTCTCCTCGACAATGTTTTTGGTAATATTCGACTAAATAATTAGGCAAGAAATGTAACATATCTTGCATTAATAATGTGGGAGGAATTCCGGCTGTCCCAACGGGAAAAATATCAGCATAAAGAATCCCATAATGGAAATCATTTTGATCATCAGGAACTTGCTGGGCTTGAGCATTATAGGATTTAGTTCCTCGGAAGGGAGACGTCCGATAAAACACGGCTTCAACGTAGGGTAATGCCGCCTCATATAACCACATAAACCCCTTAGATTTGGGGATAATTTCATAACATTCCCCATCAATATAAACATGATGATAAATCGGGCGTCCTGCAATAGCAAAAATCCCATTAACCAGAAAATTCATTGCTTCAGGAACACTGCTAATTTTGCCTTCATCATAGAGATCACTCATTTCAAAAAACACAGGCGCCATCACTTCCCAGAATAGTCCTAAATTACTATAATAGGACATCATTTTGACCTGTTCTAAGAATAAATCAGGGAATAGTTTATATAATCCCATCATCATTGGATTTTTCTTAAAATAGGCTTTAATAGCTTTATCGGCATTAGTTTTATATTCATCGGTATCTAAATATGGATCAAATTGTCCTCCCATATCTCGATGCCAAAACATGGCTTGCATACAAGCTTCTGCAAATTCCATATTCACCCGATCATGCCATAAATGATGCAATAATTTTGGCATTTTTGTGGTTTCACCCTTTTCTATAAAGGCTAATAATTCCGGGTGTGCTGTTGCTTCTCCTCGCCAAACTCTTAAATCAGCATCATCGCCAGCATAATGATTATGCAAATCTAAATATTCTTGAGGAATGAAGTATTTTAAAAATGGTAAAGGATTTAAAAACACCTGTTCTGCAATATAAAGTAAATCCCGCCAATAGAAATCCATGGGTACTGCATAGGCTTTATAAATCCCGATAATTTGCATTAAGTTTTCTGGGGTATCGGGTAACATTGCTCCCCCGGCTTCTAAGCGGTGAATAATCTGGGAAAATTCATGGGTTGATGGGGGTAACTTTGTTTGAGATAAAGTTGCTGTTGTCATAATTTTTCCTGGTTTTAATTGTTGTTAAAAATTGGGATATAGGGCGGGTTTAGTTGGGTTGATAGTGGGTTCAGAAAGATTTATTTGAACCCGCCCCTACGGGTTTATTATTTAATAGCGATTTGGGTAGGAACCGATTGATTTAAGGCAATAACCATGGCTTGGGCGGTGGGTTCCATCCATCGAAATAACCAAGTAGGTTGTATACCGAGAATGAAAATAAACGCGGCTAAAATCAATGCGGGAGCTTGTTCTGAAAAGGTAACTTTGGGATAATAAGCTAATTTATTATCCAGTTTACCAAAACAAGTTCGGTTGAGGAGAATCACGAAATAAACAGCCGTTAAACCGGAGGCAATAATACACAATAAACTGTGAATTGGGAAGACCGAAAATGTGCCTTGAAAGACGGGAAACTCGGCGACAAATCCCACTAAACCAGGGATGCCAGCACTCGCCATTCCTGCCATAATTAATAAAGCACTGGTTAGGGGTAAACCGCGAACTGGGTTCATTAAACCATTGAGAATATTTAAGTCCCTGGTTCCGACTTTTTCTTCTACAATTCCGACTAATTGAAATAGAATGGCAAGGATTAAACCGTGGGCTACCATTTGAGCAATTGCCCCAATTAAACTTAATTCATTCGCAGCAGCAGCCGCCACTAAAATATAACCCATGTGGCCGATAGAACTATAGGCTACCATGCGTTTAATATCCTGTTGAGCAATAGCGGTTAAGGCTCCATATAACACACTAATTACCCCAATTGTTGCTAGGGTAGGACTAACAATATGCCAAGCTTCAGGAAACAGTTGTAAACCAAAACGAATTAAACCATAGGCTCCTAATTTTGCTAAAATTCCTCCTAATAAAATTGTCACGGGGGGAGAAGATTCGACATAGGCATCGGGTAACCAAGTATGCAGGGGAACTAGGGGAATTTTGATCCCAAATCCTAATAGTAAAACCGTGAGTAAAATTAACTGAGTCGTTAATTCAAAGTTCTGAGTTTGAATGGCAGAATAATCAAAACTTCCGGCATCACTTAACCACGCCATACCTAAAAATCCGGCTAGAATTAGAATCCCAGAAAGGGCGGTATAAATCAGAAATTTCATCCCTGCATAGGCACGTTTTTCGCTACCCCAGATGCTAATTAAAAGATAAATGGGGATTAATTCTAATTCATAGAATAAAACAAACAGGAGTAAGTTTTGAGATAAAAAGGCTCCAGCAATTGCCGCATTTACCAATAAAATCATGGCGTAATAGAGGCGAGGACGCTCCAAATTTTTGTGACTACTGGCAATGACAATAAAGGTTAAAACCCCGCTTAAACCGATTAAGGGAAAGGATAAACCATCTATTCCTAAACTATAGGATAGTCCTAATTGGGGAATCCAAGCTAAATATTCTTGCAATTGGAAATTAGGATTGGTTAAATCAAAATCAAAGCTGAGTTTTATTGTCCAAATTAAAATCACACCTGTGATTGCTAAAGCAATGGAACGAACTTGAGAAGCCGACAATTGTTTAGGTAAGAGTCCAATTAATAGAACTGCCAAAACTGGAATAATAATTAAAGCACTCAACATAAGTTTAGGTTGGGAAGAATAGGGATATTTAAGTTAACCAATGACTCAATTTTTTAGAAATTAGCAAGTTTATCAAAGTTTTAGATGATTTGTTTGATAAACTTGCTGAAGGTAGCTTTAAGCCACAACTTTTATCATTCCGGTTTCTAAGTTATAGTAGCCTCCTGCTATTTTTAATTTCCCGTCTTTAATTAATTGAGAAATAACTGGAGAAGCCTGTAAACGACTAATTCCTAATTTGACATTAGCAATAGTCGATTCTTCTAAAGTTTGATTAGGCTTGATCGCCGGTTTAATTGCATCTAAAATACTGGCAATTTGACCGGGAACTGCATTGCCAGCAATAGTGGCTTTGACCGCCCCGCAACTTTGATGCCCAATCACCATAAGGACTTTTGCCCCTAACACTAATGTTCCAAATTCAAGACTACCAATTTCTTCTGGAGTAGCAATATTTCCAGCATTTCTAACTACGAATAAATCTCCAAAACCTCGGTCAAAAATAATTTCCGCAGGCACACGGGAATCTGCACAACTGAGAATAGATGCAAAGGGGGCTTGTCCTTGGGCCACTTCTTGAACTCTGGTTATCGTTTGATTAGGACTTTTTCGTTTATTTTCGATAAACCGTTGGTTTCCTTCTAACAGTTGTTTTAAGGCTTCTTCGGGGGTAATATTGTTCTGGGCAACGGCGGGTTGAGGTTTGAACAAACTTACTTTTGTTCCTAGCCCGGCAGTTAAAGCCGCAGTTCCCGCTACTCCTGCACCAAATTTTAATAAATTCCGACGGGAGATGGTTAAGTTTTGTTGAGTTTTGTCCATGACTTTTTCACCTTGAGTTGATAGATAATTAATCCTTTGGATGGATTATAGAGGAAAATTGGGAAATCTTTTAAAACAAATTCAGCGTAAAAAATCCTAAAAGTAAAGTCACTCCCAAGATAATTGTCAAAGCATAAAACTGGGTTTGGCCAGAAACGTTGTATTTCAAACTTTGTCCACTAAAAATTGTGGCTATTCCCACTAGGTTGACAAATCCATCAACGATATAGCGGTCAATCCAATACATTGTATTAGAGATTAATCCGACTACAAAAATAATCGTGACTCGATACAGTTTTGCGGTGTAAAAATCGTAAGCAAAGAAGTCTTGTACTGCTTGAGATGGCAGTTTAACAGGTTTTTGCCAATTACTATTCCAATAAATCATAGCACTGAGTCCCCATCCTAAAACCGTCGAGGTGATTAATAAACCTGCAACTGTTAGATTAATAGTTTCCCATTCAGGTAATAAATTCCATTGTTTTAATAACAAAGGAATATGTAGACAAAATCCCGCTAAAATTGTCATAGGTAATACCATCGCCCATAACACTTCCGGGGAACGGGTAGTCATTTGTTTGGGTTTTCCGGTAAAAATCAACCCAAATTCACGGGTTAAACTAAAGACGGTTAAACCATTAACTAAAAACAGGCAAAGAGCAATGGCGGGTTGAGTGTTCCAGAGGGTTTGTGTTAACTCTAATATCGTCCAAAAACCGCCGAATGGAGGAACAGCAACTAATGAGATAATTCCGACTAAAAAACACAATCCCGATATCGTACGCCGTGACCATAAACCGCCATATTGGGTTAAATCTTGGGTGATATTATTACTAATAATTCCCCCGGTGGTCATAACTAATAATGCCATCGGTAAAGCATAGGTAAATAATAGTGAAAGAGCCGCTTGAGTTTGCCCGGTTCCAACGGCAATAAATGTGATGCCCATATAGGCACTGACGGAATAGGAAAGGGCGCGTTTTATATCAATTTGAGCAATAGCAATACAACTGGCTCCCACGGAAGTTGCTAACCCAATAAATACCATAGTTGACATTACTAAAGGAGACAAGGCTAAAACGGGCTGCATTTTAACTAACACCCAAGCTCCAGAGGCAACGACAACAGAACTGCGTAAAATCGTACTAGGAATGGGGCCTTCCATAGCTTCATCTAACCATAAATGCAGGGGAAATTGGGCACATTTCCCTAATGGCCCCGCCAGTAATGCTAACCCTAATAAGGTGGCAACTTGGGGGTCAATTTGGGCGGTTTGTGACCATTGGGCTAACTCCGTAAAATTCCAAGTTCCGGCGAGAGGAAATAGGGCGACTACTCCCATTAATAGGAATAAGTCTCCGACCCGTTTGGTTAAAAAGGCATCTCTAGCCCCGGTGACAACCAAGGGTTGGTTAAACCACAATCCTACCAATAAATAAGTTCCTAATGTGAGGATTTCCAGAATAATGTAACTGTAGAACAGGGAATTACACAGGACTAACCCACATAACCCGGCTTCAAATAGGGCTAATAGGGAATAAAAACGCGCCCAACCCCAATCCATCTCCATGTAACCGACGGCGTAAATTTTGGCTAGAAGATTTAAACCAGTAATTACTAAGGTGGCTCCAACGGTGACAACAGAGATTTCTAGGGGTATATCAAGATTGAGATCAACGATACTAAACCAAGGAATGATTAACTGTTGGGGAGGTTGACCCCAAATTTCTGTGAGGACGAATAGCTCATGTACAAAGGCGAATAGGGTGGTGATGATATTGACATATCCGGCTGGACGGGGGCCAGTGCGTCGAATAATAGACGGAAACCAGAGGGTAGATAACAAAGCTCCGATTAATGGGTAGCAGGGTATCCACCATAAGGTTTTTAGGAAAAAATCAGTCATTGGTGCGACCTATTGATTAGTTTGCAATAAAGATGAAGATGGAGAATTACCTTGGGGGAAAAACCTTAACCCAAGAGCCTTATTGTTTTTTGAAGTCGCTGGGACTTGAAAAAGCAACATAGATTTTTTACTGTTGAATGTAACTATACCATAGACATTAGTATATGAATAGATCTGGAGGTACATCAACATAACAGATGTATCTGATAAATATTATAAATTTTACTTATGTTTAAGTCCCTCCTCCCACCTTTCTTTAACACTTGATACTTTCTGACCCAATAAGAATATAATTCATGTCATAGCCAACTTTTAAAAAATCACTCCAATTGTAATATAAATTTATTTGATAACAAGCCAGTAAATCTACAATAGAGAAAGATTTAATTTTTAATAATTTGGATAAATTCTTTTAATATTTGTTCATAGCGATCGCCTGCAACTTCAATAACATCATTATGATCAGCCCCTGTCACCCAAAAAGACAATTTAGGAGTATTTACGGCGGCAAATAATCGTTGTCCGTGACTAAAAGGAATCACTTGATCAACTGTTCCATGAATCACTAAAACCGGAGCTTTAACTAAAGGAATTTTGCTCAGATTGGCAAACTTATCAAAAGGATATAAAGGAAGGTCTATTTTAACCCGAAAGGTGCTAATAAATGTACTTTCAAGGATTAACCCCGCCACGGGTTTACGAGATGCTAAATCCACCGATGGCCCACCACCGACTGAACGGCCATAAACAATAATCTGATTTGGGGAAATTTTTAACTGTTGTGTGAGATAATCATAGGCAGCATCAATCGCTTGATAAGCACCCTGTTCTGAAGGTTTACCCGTACTGATTCCATAGCCGGGATAATCATAGGAAAAAACCGCAAATCCCATCTGACGAAGTAATTCTAATACAATGCGAATATCTCCTAAATCTTCCGCATTGCCATGACTATAAAGAATAGTATATTTAGCTTTAGGATTTGGTAAATATAAGGCTGTGATATTTACACCCGGCTCTGTTTTCAGGGTTAGGAATTCTGGAGTCAGTTGATAGCTAGAAGGTTGAGGGATAAAAATTAAGCCTTCTGAATAGAAATATGCCCAAACCCCAACCGCTAAATACAAAATTATCAGAAAACGGATCATTCGTTTTACCGAAAAGTCACCAATAATAAAGCGTTTGATCAAAGTCTGGCGGTTGATCATGTTATTTACAAGGTAAAGCTGTTTTTATTCTAATTTTGTAGTTTAATAGATTTTGTGAACAATTAATCTAGTCAATACACTTTGAGGAATCAGCATGACATCCTATCCTGAAGACCTGAGATATTTAGATAGCCACGAATACGTCAGACTTGATGGTGAAATCGCCACCATTGGGATAACTGAGTTTGCTGTGAGTCAACTTGGAGATATTGTCTTTGTGGAATTACCAAATGTAGAGGATGAAATTGAGAAGGGAGAAAAGTTTGGAACAGTTGAGTCTGTGAAAGCCGTGGAAGAATTGATTTCACCGATAGGCGGTATAGTGATTGAATGTAATACTACCCTTGAAGATTCCCCTGAAATTCTATCAGATGATCCCTATGGAGATGGATGGTTAATCAAAGTTAAAATCACTGATTCTAGTGATTTAGATGATAGCTTATCCGCAGAACAATATCAAGCCTTAGTTTAAGGCGTTTAACAGAGGGTTTTGGGTTTTAGGTCTGTTCAAAGTCTTGATTAAAAAATATCTATGACCGATTTATCTATATCAGTTCCAGAAAATGTTACCTTTGAGCAAGGGATAGAAATTACTGAACTGTTGTTAAATACACTAGAAGAAAACTCGTTATTGGAGGCTGAAATTACACGGGTGATCACGGAGTTAGTTAAAACTCATAATGGGGCTAGGGGCTTTTTTGTGACTTATTTAACCGATGCTCGCCCCGGTTTTGATCAGCCCATGACTCCGATCCTTCAAGCCTTAGAAACCTCGCCGGAAATTGTGTCAGATTTACTGGTTAAAAATGTGGCGATGTCGGCGGCAATGGTCGTCTATCATCATCGACATAATAACTTAGAAATGCAGGAAAGTTCACAACAGGTTGTTCAACGTTCTTCTAATTTAATTCAACAGTTGAATTTTTCCCTTTTGCGATCGCGGCTTCAACAACTATTCAACAGTGTTCAAACCGGAGCAGGAAGCTATCAAGATTTCCTAGAACGTTGGAAATATGATTCAGAACAACTGGCGGCTATAGTCAAGATTTTAGAACGCTTATTATAGCAAGTCTAAATCCAAAAATAAGGAATAGTAATTAAACTCTACCTCTCCTTACTTTCGGAGAGGGGAGAATAATTTTTCAATCAATTAAAGTTACCAAAAATCATCTTATGAATTCTCATACCACGCTCAAAACCCTTGGCTGTTTAGGAGATGTTACCCTAGAAGCGGATCAAGTCCGTTTAAAAGGATGGGTAACTTCAATTCAAGGTGAACCCATAGAAGGATTTAAACTAATTATTGGTGGTCAAGAAATCACCCAATTCAAAATCGAAAAAAATCTGCCTAGTCCCGATGTTTATAAACTATTTCCCACCTTACCTAACGCCGACCAAGCTCGATTTTTAATTTATATTCCCATAGAAGTGATTGCACCGAATCAATTTAATACTTTAGTACAATTAATTCCTTTATTCAAGGGACAGGAAGGAGAAATTTTATTCAATTTATTAGAATCTAGTCTTCCGGTTCCCGATAAAGAAGATCGGGTAGGAGTGGGAGGAAGTTTTAAATTTGTCGCCTGTGATTTTCTGGGTCATTTTGTTAATAAAGCCCAATTAAAACCCCACGAATCTATTTTAGATGCCGGATGTGGCGTGGGTCGCATGGCCTATTCCCTCGCCTATTATTTAGATGATACCGCCCATTACGAAGGGTTTGATATTGTTGAAAAATGGATTAACTGGAATCAATCTGTTATTCATGAACATCGACCTAATTTTAACTTTCAATGGGCGAATATTTATAATAAACGCTATAATACAGAAGGAACAATTAAAGTAGAAAACTATGATTTTCCCTATGCCGATGAACAATTTGATTTTGTTTTCTTAACTTCCGTATTTACCCATTTATATGCCAATGCAGTTCAAAATTATCTCAAAGAAGTTTATCGAGTTCTCAAACCAGGAGGACGGTGTTTATGTACATTCTTTTTGTTAAATGAAGAATCAGAAGCTCTAATTAAAGCCGGAAAAAGTTCTCAAAATTTAATCCATGAATTTGAAGACTCATTTTTCTCAAATTTAGAAATTCCCGAAAGTGATATGGGTCATCGAGAAGTATCAGTAACACAGTGGATTGAAGCATTAGGTTTTACAGTTTCCGCCAAATATTATGGGTTATGGTGTGGACGAACTCCCGCCACTAACTACCAGGATATCTTAATCTTAAAAAAACCGTAGTAAGCCCTTCAGGGCTTTCTTTATTAATTAATTAATCATCCCAATCCTTCCTATAATCCTTAACCGGATATTGCACCCAAGCATCGCGTAACCATTCACGACCATAATGTTCAATATACCAATGAACACTACTTTCTTCCCAATCATAAGGAGATGGAACATAATCATGTTTAACCGGATTAAAATGGAGATAATTTAAAGTTTGATAATAATGGTTATCATTGCGAATCATCCGGTCTGAAAAACTATACCAAATCTTGCGTTTTGTAACTTGGTCTTCTAAATTCCAGTAGCGAGAAGTTCGCCCATGAATAATATTAAATAAACGGCTTAATTCTGGAAATTTATCAACATAAACCAACAAATGATAATGATTAGGAAGAATAATCCAAGCCCGGATATCAAAACCCGCATTAATAAATTGTTCAAAAATCAAATTTAATAATTCTTGACGACGATGCGGCGTTGAAATATAGGGTTGATGTTCATAACAAGCAACGGTTAATAAATAAAAAGCTTCAATCTGAATAGGATGGGGAGGTGAGTGCGGCGGAAATCCTTTAGCTAACCGTTGTTTAACCAGTTCTTTGCGTTGCTCAGGTGTAAGTTTACGATATTCATACATCATAAAAGTAGTAAGCCCTTCAGGGCTTTCTCCTATATTTATAAGTTTGAGAAGATTAAGCCCTAAAGGGCTTACTACTATTATTTTAACACCTGACATCATAAAAGTAGTAAGCCCTTTAGGGCTTTCTCTTATATTTTTAGGTTTAAGGGGATTAAGCCCTGAAGGGCTTACTACTATTATTTTAACACCTGACATCATAAAAGTAGTAAGCCCTTCAGGGCTTTCTCCTATATTTATAAGTTTTGGGGGATTAAGCCCTGAAGGGCTTACTACAGGTGGAGAGGCGAGAAAAGATTAAGGATAAATTTTCGTTTGGGGCTGCATTCCCTACACCATAACAGGCTCGTTTTCGCCAAGCAATAATAGGTAAATGTCCTAGCGGTGCATTTAGGGTAAAATTTAGTTCTTCATAATAAAGCCAACTTTCTCCCCGGCACCAACCCACTTGATCACAAAATTTTGGATAATCTCCTTCTAAATCATAGAAAATTTGCCATTGACTTGTTAAACTAAATAATCCCTGACTATAATATTCCCATAGCCAGTTGATGGTGTTTAAATCCGCACAGGGAAACTGTTCAATATCTTCTGGTCTTAACCATTTTTCGGCTTCTCTTTCGACAATATATAAAATCAATTCCCAGGTATATTCATCGGCGGTTTTCCAATCTCCATTGGCTAATAATTCGCTGAGTGAACTGTAGTCTATGCTAACTTCTGATTGGGGAAAATCTGGATAAGATGGCGGATTTATATTGACTAATAATTCAGGGTTAATGGTTTCTAAATAATGTAATATCTCTGTCAACAAATTCTCTAAATTTTGTCTTTCTAAGGTAGCTTGTTGTAGTTGATTTTCCAAGGATTCTAACCGGGGTAAAAGGTCGGCAACGGTCAATCTTTTTTTTGATTTAGAAATAGTTTTATATTTAGAAATATCGACGGTTTGGAGACGTTTCCAAGTTTGTTTTGCCCAGTCTAAAGATTTTTGATCCTGTTTTAAATTTTCTGGTATAGATAGATGGATTTGTAAATCCCATCCACAGACTACACAGGTTTCTGGAATCGGTTTTTGATAGTCAAAGTCACAGACTGGGCATTGAAAGCGCATGAAAATTGGAAAATAGTGATATTACGGCGAATCGATGTTCGGGAAATCAACAAAATCAATTTGTGATTACTGGACGGGGGGGTTCCCAGATCCGGTGTTCCCTCTCTCAACTAGGTAATTTATTTTGTGCAACTACTTAAATTAATAGTTAACCATAACGGTCAATCTTAAATAAAAATAGGGTTGCCCCTGCAATTAATAATACAGGCATTAGCCAATCCCCCCAACGGACATAAAGGGTTTGGGTCTGATCACGATAGATTGTATCAGCATAGAGTTGATATATATTCTGATTTGAAATCCACTGAGTCCTCCCGTGGGGGTCAATAAAGCCCGAATATCCTGTATTTGTAGCCCGTATTGTCCAACGATGATTTTCAATGGCTCGCATCACATCTAAGGCATGATGTTGAGCTAAAATTGTATAGGAATAGTAAGCATCATTAGAAGCCGTAATCAGAAATTCTCCCCCCTGGGCAGTTTGGCGTCTGAAATGTTCTGCAAAGGCTGAATCATAACAAATTCCCACCGTAGCTTGACCGAAAGCAGTCTGGAATTGTTGATTGGGTTTACCATGAATTAATGTTGCTTCTAATGGCGATAATCTGCTAATAAATTTGCCTAAAATTTCACTAAAGGGGATAAATTCCCCTAAAGGAACTAAATTAGCTTTATCATATTGACCGATAATATTTCCTTCCCCATCCATGGAAAATAAACTATTAGTATATCCATTTTCTTTCAAGGCAAAACTTCCCACAATAGCCGGAACTTTTTGCTTTAAAACCGCTTGATAAAAAGAACTATTTTGTCTCTGATTCGAGTCAGTCCAGAAAAAAGGTAGGGCCGTTTCTGGAGTCACTACAAAGTCTACTCCTTGATTAGCTAAAGTAATATATCCGGTTGTATAGCCATTTAGGGCTTGTAAAAATCCTGAATAATTTAATTTAACTTCATTGGCAATATTTCCTTGAATAATTCCCACTTTTAACGCATGGTCTAGATTTTTTTGTAAAGGAATACTATATAAAATCAATCCCAATCCATGGGCAAAAATCAAAAATAATACCGCTAAAATTAATAATAAATAGGAGTTTTGATCTTGAGTCTGAGAATAATATTTATCCCGATTTAAAATAAAACCTTCCGCCATTAACCCATTTACAATTAATAAAGTGGCGGTAATAGTTGTGGGGCCAGAGATTTGACCTAAGTGTAAAATAATCAGATTTCCAAAACTTTGGGTATAGGACAAAGAAGACCACCATAAAGCAGTGGAACTCCATAAATATTCTAAACCACACCATAAAACTGTGGCAATTAAAACTCGGCTTAATCCTAGGGAAATCTTAGAGAATCTTTGAGCAAATTGAGCCGATAAAATTACAAATAATCCCGTCCAAATTATTACTAAAGCAGTCCCCCAAAGGGTGAGAAAACTCCAACAAAATATAGTAATCGCTAAACTCGCTAACCAGGGAACTCCTAACCAAGTCATCGGATGAATTCCCGTAATCCAAAATAAGGCGGTTCCGTAATAGCCGATTCCCCAAACTAAAGCTAATATTAAAGTAATTTTAAATCTCGCAAAACTTCCCCCACTTAACAAGGGGGGGTTAGGGGGGGTAAAATTCGATAAAACATTAACCCATAAAGGAACTAAGGCCACCCAAGCTAATCCCCAAAGTCCCCAAGGTTCGGCAGCTACCCCCATTAAAACCCCTGCTATTCCTGTTAATAATAAAGGCTGAATTAGTTCTCGTTTGTTCATAAATAATGACAAAATCCGGGATTAATTTAAACTATAGATATCTTTAGATTGACCGAAAGCAAACTTGAGAGAAAGGCGAATAGTTTTATTAGAAAAGGTAGCAAAACTAATTAAAGCAATTAAAGCTAAACCCGCATCTAAAGCAAACATAACTGAATAACCCAACTGTTCGGCAAAGATGCCAAAAATAGGGCCAGCCAGGGCAATTCCCAGATCAAATCCAGTTAAACATAAGGAGAAAAATTGACCCCGTTGTTCAGGTAAACATCGATCAGTAATTAAAGTAATCATCATCGGAAGCACAACCCCGGCCCCCATTCCTTCGAGTAATGCAGCCAATAAAATAATATTACTGTGCATAGTTTGAGAGAGGAGTAACATCGCTAAAAAATAACAGATTAATCCCCCAGTAATAAACAAACCTCGACCATAACGGTCAGAAGCTCGACCCGTAGGAATACGGATTAAAAAACTAGCGATCGCGGCGGTACTATAAAATAATCCGGCATTAAAATCTAACCCCGATTCTTTCACCGCCAAAGGTAAAAATGTGACTAATGTTCCAAAAATTAAACCCACCATTAATAGCACAAATGCTGGAATTCGTAGGGGGGGACTCCATAAGGTTTTGAAAAACCATAACCCCTTTTCTAAGAGAGAAGTGGAATCGGCTTTTGTTGTCGGTTTATTGTGTTGGGGTTCCCAAACTTGGCAAATTCCTAAAAATGCTAAAAACGCAAACCCACTACTGGACAAAAAGATCGGGTCATACCCCACCATCGCTTGCATTTCCCCCCCCACCGCCGGGCCAATTGCCATCCCAATCGGAGCCACTAAACTCATATATCCAATCACTTCTCCCCGACGTTCAACGGGTGCTATATCGGCAACTAAGGCACTGTAACCGATGGTAAATGCCGCCACACTGATCCCATGAAAGGCTCGTAAACTCAGTAGTGATGGAATCGACTCAGCAAACAGATATCCCAAAGGAGCCATCGTCCCCACTATTGTTCCGATTAATAAGACTAATTTGCGACTTTTGCGATCGGCTAGGGGGCCAAACCAAAATCGAGACGGCAATAAACCCAAGGCAAAAGCCCCCATTACCCAGCCAATTTGTTGTGTCGTTCCGCCAAGAGATTCAATATATAATGGTAGGGTTGGTAATAGTGTGGTGATACTTGTCCAGAAACATAAACCTGCAATAAATAAAGCCAGCAAACTGCGTTGACATTTGGGTTCAAACCTGCGAAAAGCGTTCAAAATACCTATTCCTTAATATTAATATTAACAATTTGTTGATTAAACCAGATAGCCGCCAAACCATTATCCAATTCAGTTAATTGTTCTAAAGTTTGCTCCAAAAGAATAATCGGTAAACCCGAAAGAGCCATGGAATATTCTATCTGTTCATATTTGCCATGATCTCCTAAACAAAAGGCAATCACCTGTTTTCCTTCTTGATAAAATAACTTAACTCGTTCTAAACTCGGATGATCTCGATAGGCTAAATAATCATCCCAGGTTGCAGTCTGCCATTTTGAACTTGTAGAATTGAGTAATACTGTAACCAAAGATAAACTAATCATAGAAAGAAAAATTTAAAAAATTCAGAAATGAGATCAAGATAACGGGAGAAACAAAAAAACATTGCTGTTAATTATAGCACATTATTTTCAATTTTAGAGAGATCATAAAAAACAATAAACCCTATTTTTAAAACTTCGTTTATTATACCTCAAAACTGAACTTACTCATCTTTCTTCGTGTCTTTGTGTCTTTGTGGTTTCTTCAAAATCCAAAAATCAATATTTTCAGTTTATGTGATAATATAGAATTAAAATAAAAACCCTGTTTCTATGCCTCAATATTTCGGACAGTTACACGGCCTAGAACCAAATTGGTCAAAAATTGAAGCGGTGCAAAGTGTAGAAATAGGCGATCACTATTTTCTCTTTAACTGCGGAAATGTCTATGTTAAAATTAGTATATTATCCAATAATTTAATTAGAATTCGTTATTCCCCTTCTGGTAATTTTTTTCCCCGTCGTTCTTGGGCAATTAATTTAGATGATAGTGAATGGCAACCTACTCCCTTTCAAACTCACCAAACCGAACAAACTACAGAAATTATTACCGAAAAAATTAGAATATCCGTTCAACATCACCCTTGCCGAATTGAATGTTATGATCTGCAAAATCAACCCTTTGCTACCGATACAGAATTAGGGTTTAGATGGCAACAAGAATTAACAGTTATTGATAAAAAAATAGAACCAGAAGAACATTTTTATGGCTTTGGAGAACGCACCGGATTTTTAGATAAAACTGGAGAAATTAAAACCAATTGGACGGAGAATTGTCGCAAGTATGACGCTTTAACTGATGCCATGTATCAAGCTATTCCTGTATTTATAGCTTTACGACCTGAGTTAAGTTATGGCATTTTTTTAAATAGTACCCATTGGAGTCGCTTCGATATTGGTGTTAAAAAACCTGGGATTTTGCAGATGGAAACCCACGCCCCAGAATTAGATTATTATATTATTTATGGCCCCAAACCGGAGCAAATTCTTAATACTTATACCCAACTAACCGGACGAATGCCCTTACCTCCCCGTTGGGCGTTAGGTTATCATCAATGTCGTTGGAGTTATGAGTCAGAAACCGTTGTTAAAGAACTAACAAAACAATTTAGAACCCGCAAACTTCCCTGTGATGTGATTCATTTAGATATTGATTATATGCAGGGATATCGAGTCTTTACCTGGAGTGAAAAACGGTTTCCAAATCCAGAGAATTTGATTCAATATTTATCTGAAAATGGCTTTAAAACCGTGACCATTATTGACCCAGGAGTTAAATATGAACCCGAAGCAAATTATACTATTTTTGATCAAGGATTAAAACAGAATTATTTTATTAGAAAACCCAACGGAGAACTATTTCATGGTTATGTTTGGCCAGATAAAGCTGTTTTTCCCGATTTTTTAAATCCCCAAGTCCAAAAATGGTGGGGAGAATGCCATCAAACCTTAACAAATATTGGTATTGCGGGCATTTGGAATGATATGAATGAACCCGCCATTGATGACCGTCCTTTGGGGGATAAAGGAACTAAAATTACCTTTCCTTTAGATAGTTTACAGGGGCCAACAGAAGAAAAAACAACCCACGCCGAAGCCCATAATTTATATGGGTTAATGATGGCAAAATCCAGTGCCCAAGGGCTGTTAAAATTGCGACCAAAACAGCGATCTTTTGTCTTAACTCGGTCGGGTTATGCGGGTATTCAACGCTGGTCATCGGTGTGGATGGGGGATAACCATTCGATTTGGGAACATTTAGAAATGTCTCTCCCAATGTTATGTAATATTGGCTTATCTGGGGTAGCATTTGTAGGTTCTGATATTGGGGGTTTTGGGGGAAATGCTACACCGGAATTATTCGCCCGTTGGATGCAATTGGGAATATTATATCCGTTGATGCGAGGTCATTCCGCTTTATCGACTTCCCAACATGAACCATGGGTATTTGGAGAACGAGTTGAACACATTTGTCGAGAGTATTTAGAATTACGCTATCGTCTTTTACCCTATCTTTATAGCTTATTTTGGGAAGCGACACAAACAGGAAACCCAATTCTTCGTCCCCTATTTTATCACTATCCTAATGATACCAAAACCTATACTTTATCCGATCAAGTTTTATTGGGTTCTGCGATTTTAGCCGCCCCAATTTATCGTCCAGGGATAGAATGTCGGGCGGTGTATTTACCCGCCGGAATCTGGTATGATTGGTGGACAGAAAAACCCTATTCTGGATCACAATATATTTTAGCAGATGCCCCTTTAGAACGGATGCCTTTGTATGTGAAAGCGGGTTCTATTATTCCTTTACAACCTGTGATGCAATATGTGGATGAAAAACCGATTGATTGTTTAACTTTTAAGGTATTTCCTGGGACTGGAGAGGGAATTTTATATGAAGATGATGGTAGTTCTTTTGAGTATATTCAGGGAATTTATTCAACAACAAAATATCAAGTTTATCAAGAAAATCAAGAATTAATTATTGAAATTGAACCCCGTCAAGGACAATGGACTCCCCCTGACCGTGAGATTATTATTGATGTGGTGGGAGTGGGAGAACAGCGTTTTCAAGATGACGGTCGGGGGAAAATATTAAGGTTTAGTTTTATTAAGGATCAGATAAATTATTTGCCCGAGAAACTGTTGATAAGTACCTGAACAAAATTAATTACACATCCTCTACCCTGTTCCCTCCCCCCCTAGCCCCCCGTGCACGGGGGGTTTGGGGGGGCTGTTCCCTCTCTCAACTAGGTAATTTATTTTGTGCAACTACTTATGAGAGCATCAATCTAAACTAATTTGAGAACCCCAAATGTTTTGTGGAAGGAAAGATCGATCTTGAGAAATAGAAGCAACGGGTTCTGTTAGGGTAAAACTACCAGATTCAATCCATTTTTTTAACTCTTGTGCAACTTCACGAGAACGGGAAATACTTGCTAGGGGGGCGGTTTTGATGGTTTTGCCTTCTATAGAAATTTTACCTTTTTTTAGTTGACCATAATTTACTAAACCAAAGGTAGGACGGACTCGCCGAGGAATTGCAAAATCAATTACAGGCGCCACAATATCTTGATCGGAAACGGCACAACGAGCAATTACATCTTGATTCAAAACTGGTAACGGAATTCCTACTCCTAACATTAATGAGGAGCCGTAATTTTTGAAATAACAACCCCGTACCCAATAGGGACTCATTTGTTTCGCATCTCCAATTAATGCTAAGGTCGCTGCCGGGCCGATGGGAGTACGATTTTCTAACCGTTTTTGCAGGGGAAAATGTTGGGTTCCTTCCCAAGTAATATAGCCAATTCCTCCTCCGATAAAAATTTTAGTCCCAATGCCAATCAGTTGTAAATCAGGATCATTTAGCAAAGGGTTTAAGGCGCCAGGATTAGAATAAACCGCATTGCCTAAATAGGGTTGTAGGGGGCCAAGATAAGTATATAGAGGGTGCTCGCCTCCATTTACCCCAACAATAAAATTTTGATAGAGATTGCGAGGATTAAATAAATAAAATTGGTTAATCGTATCTCGGGTGATGGTGGTTTCAAAGGAGTTCCGAGGATAACAGTCAGAAACCACGCCGGAGGCTTTCAGATGAATCGGTTTTCCGGCAATTAAATCTTCAATAACGTGACCTCCACCGCGTTCTCGGGTTTCGTCCGCGTCTTCGATCATTTGTGCCGCACCCAAATATAAATCTACCGCCCCAAAGCCACTATAGGCCAGAACCCCATCTAACCAACAGGTTCTAATATTAATCGGGGGATCGGTATGACCTAAGTTAATCACAGCACCCGAACCTTCCATCGGTTCAAAAGTTCCGGTCGTAATCACATCCACCTGTTCAGCAATTTGGGCAATATTGTCGGGGGTAACTCGGGCTTTGAGTTCTTCTACTGTCCAAACAACGGCACGATTTTGAATGATTTTATCATTAATTTCAGAAATAGTTTTCATTTTAAATCTTTTGGATAAGACCAATTAACCAGGATAAATTTAGCCCCAAATTAACCAGATCTAAAACTCCTACAGCACCTTAGATCGCAATAAGGCAATCGGTAATGAAATCATTTTACGAACTTTAGGAACATAAGCCCGTTTACTAAATACATCATAGTGATTGCGTTCAATCGCATCTAAAATTTGTCGATATAAAATTAACGCCGTCCAAACAGGCCCGCGAATATCCTGATTTAAAACACTAATTCCTCTTTCCGCTTCAACATAGAATTTCCGCGCCCTCTGAATTTCAAAGCGCATTAATCCTCGCCAACGCTCATCCACAATCCCCTGGAATAAATCCGCTTCTGTATAGTTAAATAAAGCTAAATCATCTAGGGGTAAATAAATTCGGCCCCGTCGCGCATCTTCCCCCACATCCCGCAGAATATTGGTGAGTTGATTGGCAATTCCTAAAGCGATCGCCTCTTGATCAGGAATTATAATTTCTGGGTTAGGATTCCAAGGGGTAACAATAGGAGGTTCTATACCCATCACCGCCGTTGACATTAACCCCACCGTCCCCGCCACCCGATAACAATAGAGTTCCAACTCCTGAAACGTCTGATAGCGGTTGCGGTATAAATCCATCCGTTGACCCGCAATCATATCTTTAAAGGGTTGAATATCCAACGGGAAACGATGGAGGGTATCCACCAAAGCCACATCTACATCATCCCTCGGATGTCCGGCAAACAATGCCTCTAGGTGTTCTTCCCAACGATCTAAGGTTTCCTCCGTCGTCGTCGCTGCCATTGGCCCATCGACTAACTCATCAGTTCGACGACACCAAACATAGATAGCCCAGATAGCTCGACGCTTGGCCGATGGCATCAATTGAGTCCCTAAATAAAACGTTTTGGCATACTCCGCAGTAACCTGACGGCAGAGTTCATAGGAGTCTTCCAAAGATGCCAGAGTTCTCATGCACGGAGTTTTAGAAAGTTGTAGCATTCGTTATTCTGCTGACCGACAGTGGATAAGCTAGGAAGGGATAGAAGTTGGGGAAGCAACATTAATATCGGGAGTCGCTAAAGCCGGAAAACGATTAGAAGTGAGATCTTCTTGAATCGCCTGTGCAGTTAGCTTACCAGAAAGCACAGCCCCTTCCATACTGGCGAGATAACGCTGCATCGTGTAGTCTCCACTCAGATAGAAATTAGGGATCGGCGTTCTTTGGGAGGGACGATGGGCCTGCCTTCCCGGGGTTGCTTTATAAACCGAACGGGGGGTTTTCACGACGTGGGATTTTAGCAATTTGGCTTTATGGGGAATTTCCTCGGGAAACAGTGTTTCCAACTCTGCCATCGTCGCTGCCACGATTTCCTGATCCGATTTACTAATCCAATCCTTTGCCGGAGCCAATACCAATTCCAACATAGAACGGTCAGGATGGGAATACTCTTTACAGGTATTACTCATATCCGCATAGACGCTGAGTAGGGGAGAACGGGAAAACAGCAAATGGTCAACATTTGTTAACTTACGATCGAACCACAAATGCACGTTAATTACTGGAACCCCTTCTAAGCCCTCTAGCTGTTTGAAATAGTCCATTTGTTGCCAAGGTTGGGGTAACATCACCTTCAGGGGGTCAACGGGCATGGCGCAAACGTAGAGATCGGCCGTTAAAACTTCGTCGGCGGTATCATCTAACCCGCGAATTAAGAATCCGGTAACGCTTCCATCTGGGTTGAGTAAGAATTCTTTAATTGGAGCATTCAAACGCACTTCTCCCCCCCGTTCGGTGATGTAATCAACCAAAGGTTGACACAGACGTTCCGTGGGAGAACCATCTAAAAATGCCATTTTAGAGCCGTTCTTTTCTTGAAGAAAACGGTTTAGGGCAGTTAAAATTACCGTGGAGGAGATTTCATCGGGATTGATAAAATTCAGGGCTTTAGACATAGCAATAAACACTTCTTTCTCAACCCTGGGCGGAACATTCTGGAGTTTCAGCCATTCGGAGAAAGAATATTTATCCATTTCTTCGACATATTTTTGACCCTGGAGTATGGCGGGAATTAATCCTAAACCAAACCGGATTTTTTCCGACCAGGTCAACATATCATTATTACGGAGAATAGCAACCATCCCGTTAATCGGGGCGGGAAGATCAGGAAAATCAAACCGAGAATAGGTTCCAGGTTTCTCCGGTTGGTTGAAGATCATGGAATGTTCTTTCCATTGCAGCCGATCTTCAATGTCCAATTCTTTGAATAACTGCAACACATTCGGATAGGCGCCGAAGAAAATATGTAATCCGGTTTCGTACCAGTCGCCGTCTTCATCTTTCCAGGCTGCGACTTTCCCCCCCAAAACGTCCCGTCGTTCTAATACTATGGGAGTGTGACCAAGATCGGTGAGATACTTGGCACAAGCCAGTCCCGCTAAACCTGCTCCAGCGATCGCAACTCGCATCAATAACCCTTGGTAAATGTTTTCTTAATGTTTTTTCTGATTATACGTTACATCTTGTTACATTCAAACCAAACCAGATCAAAAATTCTGCGAGGAGGTCTGGGAGGAAGGTGTCAGTAACGATAGGGGGACGGTAAGATTAATGTTGATGATGTTTGACAAAATTAGAAAAATTTTGGTCTTCTGTGAGTTTAGTCGGATTTCCAAGGATTAATAATTGTCAGACCACAGCCTTCAAAATCAGAAACATTTCGAGTCGCAAGAGTCGCTTGGTGAGTATAACAAATGCTGGCTATTTGAGCATCAGCTTGGGAGATGGGTTTACCCATTCGTCTTCTTTCGGTGGCAATTCTAGCAAAAGCAATTGCTGCTGTTTCATCAAACGCTAAAATCCGCCCGGCAAAGTCTTCAACAAACATCAATTCAGCCGATTTACTAAGTTCTGTTTGGCGTTTTCCAGAGGGTAACAAAGCAATCCCATAAAGAATCTCAGCTTGAGTAATGGTTGTGGTAAAAAGATTGGTTATGGGTTGTGCTGCGACCCATTGACGAACCACTAACGAGCCTTGGGAGTGCATCACTTCGGACACTACATTCGTATCAAGGACGATCATATAAATCTTCAAAGTTAGGAGGTTCGCGTAAGGGTTCCCTCGTAATCATTGGAAGTTCAAAATCGCCAAAATGGGCAAATCGTCGTTCAATTGCTAAGACAAGATTTAAGGGTTCGAGACGGTTTTCTGTCAAGACAGCACGGAGAATTTCTTTAGCTTCTTCTTCGAGGGAACGACCATAATATTCGGCTCGCTTTTGCAGGCGATTTTTTAGGTCATCATCAACGTTTTGAATTGTGATATTTGTCATAGTTAATTTAATTATCAAAACTATATTAATTATAACTTTGCGATACTTAATCATCAAGGCTGGGTAATAATTGCCAAACCTTCAAGGTATCGTCAAAACTCCCACTCACTAAAGTATGATTTATAGGGTTAAAAGCCACATTTACCCAAGCTCGATGTCCTTTAAAGGTTCCAACTAATCCGCCATTATCTACTTGCCAGAGTTTCACTGTTCCCGCAAAATCCCCACTGGCGAGGGTTTGACCATCGGGACTAAAGGCAACGGACTGCACCTTATCCCCATGACCCAGAAGAATTTGCGCCGGGGTACTACTAAAATATTGAGATTCTAACTCGTTTAAATCCCATAACTTAATCGAATGATCCCAACTGCCCGTGGCCAAGTTTTGACCATCGGGACTGATCGCCACCGACCAAATCGCTTCAGAATGGGCCTTAAATGTCCGCAATAACTGTCCCGTGTGCCAGTTCCAAAGATCCACAATCCCGTTACTTCCGCCACTAACCAGGGTTTGATTATCGGGACTGAAAGCTAGGGACTGTACCTCTGTCCCATACCCTGGTAAGGTTTTTAGGGTTTTTCCGGTGGATATATCCCATAGCCGAATTGTTTGGTCACGACCCACACTCGCTACCTGCTTGCCATCGGGACTAATGGCAACGGCATAAACCCATCCTTGATGACCGTAGAGCATTTTTTTCTGACGCCCACTCCACAAATCCCAAACTAAAATCGTTTTATCACCGCTTCCACTCACTAAAGTCCGGCCATCGCCACTGATAGCTAAGGTTCCTACGGGTTGAGAATGTCCCAATAGGGTATTAATTAATCCTCCGGTTTCCGCATCAATAATCTGAATTGACCCATCGGTATTCCCGTACACCACAAATTGACCATCGGGACTGACGGCTACTGACCACACCGGGCCAATATTCTGTACTAACGTCCGCATCGCTGGGGGTGATTGGGGAATAATTGGGTTAAAATTCTCCGGGGGGGGAACTGAAATATCGGGAATCTGATAAATGGGTTCTATTTCTATGGGTTCAGAGTTTGGTTGGGGAACTCGTGAACTCAGGAATAGGGACAACATCGCCAAAACTGCACCCCCTAAAGCGGTTAATATCCATGGATGTTGACGAATTTGGGAGAGTTTGACCAGAATTGGCCCGGATTTTAAATCTTGGATGACATCCGCTGCCGAAGTATAGCGTTGAGCGGGGTCACGTTCAATTAGTCGATTCAGAATTCGGGTGAGGCGGTGACTAATGGGGGTTTTTAGATAATCCTTCCATACCCAAGCATTTGTTTTAATATTCCATAAATCAAAGGGACTGATTTGAGTTAGCAGATGCAAGCAAGTCACCCCTAAACTATAAAGATCATTTTTAGGACTAATTTCTCCTTGCAGTTGTTCGGGGGAAACATATTCGGCCGAACCTTGCAGGGGATTTACTCCAGCAAAATCAACTAAAACCAGTTGTTTTTTAGTCGGGGAATTCGGATTTAAAATTGGACGACGAATAATATTTTCTGGTTTAATATCCCCATGGACTCTATTTTTATTATGAATTAATTCCAGAATCGGCAGAATTGCATTCAATAAATCCCAAATTTGCAATTCCGAAAACACACCCTCCTGTTCGAGTTCTTCGGCTAAATTGCGTCCGGGGATATAATCTTGTACGAGATAACTATAGCTGTGGTCTTCAAAGCAGGCTAATAATTCAGGAAGGGCCGGATGCTGACTAATCTGGTCTAGGGTTTGGGTATACAGACGAAACTCGACACTCGCCTGGGGGATAGATAGGGGAGCATCCAGACATTGTTTAATCACACAGCGCGGTTGAGTCGGTTTGTCCTCATCAATGGCTAAAAAGGTTCGGTGACAATGACTTTGACCCAAAACTCGCATCACACGATAGCGGTTTTTGAGGCGCAGTTCTGACCCACAACCCTGACAGGTAATGGCGTGAGTCGGGTTCTGGGGGTTCTGACATTGGGGGTTGATGCAGTAACTCATAACCAGAATTTGTTAATATATTCTTCTATAATAAGTCTTTACTCAAACTTTAGGTTAATTCAGTCATCAGTCATCAGTTATCAGTCATCAGTTGTTAGTTTATTGCCCAAAACCCATTACCCAAAACCCAAAACCCAAAACCCATTACCCATTACCTATTATTTAACATGACTTTAATTCGTATTGTTCCCTCTTGGGAAATTTCTGAAAATCAAATAACACCCGAGTCTGTTTTTATGAATCGTCGTCGGTTTATGAAAAACTTAATTGGGGCAGGATTAACTGCATCAGCTTTATCTTTAGTGGGTTGTCAAGCAACTTCAAAAACACAAAATAATTCAGTGCAGGGGATTTCTGATTTCAAAACTAATCCCAATTTTGCCAAAGTCAATCGTCCCATTACAGCAGAAGATTTAGCAACAAAACATAATAATTTTTATGAGTATGGCGGAACTAAGTCTATTTGGCAAGCCGCCCAAGCCTTACCGTTAGAAGATTGGAAAGTTGAGGTTTCAGGATTAGTTAAAAATCCGACAACATATACTTTAGATGATCTTCAAAAACAATTCCCCTTAGAAGAACGAATTTATCGGTTTCGTTGTGTTGAAGCCTGGGCGATGGTTGTGCCTTGGTTGGGGTTTCCAATGCGGGCATTAATGGCGGCGGTTGAACCTAATTCCGAGGCTAAATTTGTCCGGTTTACCTCTTTTTATGATCCTAAAATTACCACTGGGCCAGGATTTTGGGCTAATGGTTATCCTTGGCCTTATACAGAGGGATTACGGATTGAGGAAATGGCAAATGATTTAGCCTTTTTTGCCGTAGGAATGTATGGGAAAACTCTCCCTAAACAAAATGGCGCTCCTTTACGGATGGTGATCCCTTGGAAATATGGGTTTAAGGGGGCAAAATCCATTGTTAAAATTGAATTTTTAAATCAACAACCCGCAACTTTTTGGAATACTTTAGGCCCGGATGAATATGGTTTCGAGGCGAATGTTAATCCAAATAAACCCCATCCCCGTTGGTCACAAGCTACGGAAAGAATTGTTAGCAGTAAGCCTAGTTTTTCTTGGGAAAAACAGCCAACTTTACCCTATAATGGTTATGGTGAATATGTTGCTAGTCTTTATTCTTGATAAGTAGTTAACCGAAGTTAATTACATAACTAGCAAGTAATTATTTATACTAAAAAAACACTTTAAATCTCAAAAATCCGTGATATTATTGAAAGAAATGAATCTCGAAATGTTAAAACTTTTAAACAGAATTTAAGTTGCTCAAGCCAATTTCCTCAAGTCAGAAAGCGGTTAATTAATCCTTAACTATGCCATAGGAAAATCTTTTCAAATTGGCGATGTGTCAACTGGCCTCGTAGGCGATCGCGAAACTATGATATGATGCACTCGCTTTGTTGATTCTGTCCATAAAAGACAGATCACCATGTTTAGTGATGGTGTTAGGATTCAAGCCTCGGATTGTCCGGCAATGACCGACGACATCTTAGAATCCCTTTTTGGTGTGGCTGTGGGAGTGTCAAACCTTGACCCAAATTCAATTGTCAATTAAGGTTTTTAGCGTGTCACGAATGGGAAAAACTCTATTTTTGCGTTGGTTAATGCCCGGTTTAGTCAGCTTTTTTATCCTGACCTCTCCCGCCAAAGCAGCCAGTCTGCAATCTTGGCAATTTGAAAGCTCTCAAAACCGCCTCAGCTTTACAACCGATGGGGGGGTACAACCCAAAGCTCAACTGCTCTCCAACCCCACCCGATTAGTCATTGATTTGCCTGGAACCAGTTTAGGGGGTGTCAACCGTCAACAATTAATTGGGGGAGCCATTCGGGAAATTCGAGTGGGTCAAGTCGATAACCAAACTACTCGAATTGTGGTGGAATTGGTTGATGGTTATACTCTCGATCCTCAAGGAGTCCAATTTCGGGGGATTTCCCCGACTCAGTGGACGGTACAACTACCCTCACCTCAAGCTGTCGGCACATCTGCTCCTGCTCCCGTAGCAGCAGCAACCCGTCCTTCCCTACCTTTACCTCAAACCCCGCCCGTCAGACCTGTCGCTCCAGCACCTGCTCGTTTACCGGCTCCACTACCTCAACAGACCGTTAATCGTTCTATTTCCCAGCAGCCTCAAACCACCTTAGCTCAAGTTGAGGTGCGGGATAACGGGATTGTGCTACATACTACGGGCAAAATGGCTGATATTGAATTTAAACAAAGTCAAGATCGAAGTTGGATGACTTTGGATATTCTAGGTGCCACCTTAGCAGCCCGTTCAAACGGAACTGGAAAACAGGTCAACCGAGATGGAGTGACGGTTTCTCAAGTCACCCAACTCTCAAATAACCCCCCAGTCGTTCGGGTCACCATGAGCACCCCAAAACGGAGTCAAAATTGGCAAGCTCGGTCATCGGCTGGAGGGGTAGCGGTTTGGCCCCAGGGAAGCACTCCCCCCGCCGTCCAATTGTCCGGGGGCTTTGCAAAAATTCGTTCCGTTGAAATTCGTAACCAACAACTTCTCATTCAATCCGATCAGCCCCTGAACTATAGTAGTGGTTGGGATAATGAAACTCAGTCCTATAGTATTACGTTTTTCTCCGCAGCCTTGGCTGAAGGTGTTGCCTTACCCCAAAGACAGGTCGGAAGTCCGATTATTTGGACAAGGGTACGTCAGGAAGATCCCCAAACCTTTACCCTATTAATCAAACCGGCAACTCGAATTGAAGTGGGACAAATTAGCCAAGGGAGTCCTCAACAGTTGGCTTTAGCTTTTGTGGGGGAAGGGCTAGGGGTGAGGGCGGGTAACCCTGTTGCTACGGCTCCGGCCCCCACACCTCGACCCTTTCCTCCAAGAACGAATACCAATCCAGCACCCTTTCCGCCTCGTTCTAATCCTCCTCAAACCAATAGAAATCCCTTTCCTTTTCCCCCTACTCAGGTTAACCCCCCCTCTAATAATCCGATTCCAAATGGTCGGGCGGTGGTCATTATTGATCCTGGACATGGGGGCAGTGATCCCGGGGCTGTGGGTGTGGGAGGACTGCAAGAAAAAGATGTGGTATTCTCAATTTCTCAACAGGTGGCGCAGATTTTGCAGCAAAATGGAGTACAGGCGGTGATGACTCGTTTGGATGATCGCACCGTTGAGTTAGAACCCCGGGTGGATATGGCTAATCGCATAAATGCGACCTTATTTGTCAGTATTCACGCCAATGCAGCTACGAATGCTGCTGCTAGTGGGATTGAAACCTATTACTACAGCAGTGGTGCCCGTCTGGCTCAATATGTTCAAAACAGTATAATGGCAAGTTTTTCACAACTGCCGAATCGGGGTATTAAGACCGCTCGTTTTTATGTGCTGCGGAATAGCTCAATGCCTTCGATATTAGTGGAAACGGGATTTGTGACTAATAATTATGATTCCTATATGTTAGGTGATCCGGCCCAACGCAGTCGCATGGCTCAAGCGATTGCCCAAGGGATTCTTCAATATTTAAGGGATAACCGATATTAAATTAAAAGGTTGAAGGTTGACTGTTAATAGTGAACCTTCAACTTTTCAAAGATTAACTTCTCATTTCAATGCTTCCGCACCACCAACTACTTCCAAAAGTTCTTGGGTAATGGAGGCTTGACGGGCTTTGTTGTAGGATAAGGTCAAAGATTTAATTAAATCTCCAGCATTCTCACTCGCATTACTCATCGCAGTCATCCGGGCGGCTAACTCACTGGCGATGGATTCTTGCCAAGCGCGTAACAATTGGTTGGTTAAAAATAAAGGCAATAACGCATCCAAAATTTGGGCGGGATCTTGTTCAAAAATCATATCTCTTGGTAAATCCGTGAGAGTGTTTTTGACTTTCTCCCGTGTGACCTCAAATTGACCATTTTTAGTCGTTAAACGAAAAATCTCATCATCTTGAGGTTCCAACCCTTGAGTATCAAGGGGTAACAGGGTTTGAATGACCGGACGAGAAGCAATTAACGAAACAAATTTCGTATAAATTAACTCAATCCGATCCAATTCACCTGATAAAAATAAATCCAGAAGATTGTCCGCAGAATCCCGTACTTTATCTAAGGCTGGATTTTTTTCGGGATTTTCTACCGTAGCGCGAATAGGAGTATCCCGTCTTTGGAAATATTGAATTGCTTTGCGTCCTACTAATAAATAGGTGCATTCAATACCTTCGGCTTCTAACTCTTTAGCGCGAGTTTCAGCCCTTTTAATCACACTGCTATTATAAGTACCGCACAGGCCACGATTACCAGCAATTACCAGTAATCCTACCTTTTTAACTTCCCGTTGTTTGAGCAGAGGTAAATCTGCTTCTTCAAATTTTAAACGGGATTGTAAACCATAAAGAATTCCGGCTAATCTATCAGCAAAGGGGCGGGATGCCAAGACTTGTTCCTGGGCACGACGCACTTTGGCTGAAGCAACTAGACGCATCGCTTCTGTGATTTTTTTGGTATTTTTAACCGAATCAATGCGATCGCGGATCGCTTTTAAATTTGACATAGTTTTGTCTATAGCAGGGAACAGGGAACGGGGAACAGGTTTCACCAGTCAAGGTTGGCTGCATCAGTCTTTGTCAAACACTTTTCTGGCGACTGCTATATCACCCAACAGTTAAAGAGTCAACAGTGAACAGTATTTTAACTTTTCACTGATCACCCTTAACTCTTTCACTGATAAATGATATCTGTTAGCTGATTAAGCCGAGACTAAAAAGGTTTGTTTGAATTCATTGATCCCTTCTTTCAGCAGACCTTCAGCTTCATCATCAAGGAGTTTTTTGCCTTGAACGATTTCGACATATTTGGGTTTACTATTTTTCAGATATTCCCGCAGTCCGAGGGCAAAGGCAACGATTTTTTCAACGGGAACTTCATCGAGATAACCGTTAATTCCAGCATAAATTACCGCCACCTGTTCAAATAATTGCAGGGGAGAATTTTGGGACTGTTTTAACAGTTCTTGTAGACGTTTGCCCCGTTCCAATTGGTTACGGGTGGCTTGGTCTAAATCGGAGGCAAACTGGGAGAAGGCTGCTAACTCAGCATATTGAGCTAACTCCAACTTTACTTTCCCGGCCACTTTCTTCATGGCTTTGGTTTGGGCTGCTGAACCCACCCGCGATACGGAAATCCCCGCATTCACCGCCGGACGTAAACCGGAGTTGAACAAGTCCGAGGAGAGGAATATCTGACCATCGGTAATCGAAATCACGTTAGTCGGAATGTAAGCCGAAACGTCACCCGCTTGGGTTTCGATGATCGGTAATGCCGTCATACTGCCACTGCCGAGTTCGTCGTTCAGTTTCGCAGCCCGCTCTAATAAACGAGAGTGGAGATAGAACACATCCCCAGGATAGGCTTCCCGTCCGGGGGGACGACGGAGTAACAGGGACATTTGACGGTAGGCTTGGGCCTGTTTAGATAAGTCATCATAGATGACCAGGGTGTGTTTGCCCTTGTACATGAAATACTCGGCGATGGTTGCCCCAGTATAGGGAGCCAGGTATTGCAGGGTAGCGGATTCACTAGCACTAGCAGCTACAACGACGGTATAGGCCATCGCGCCTTTTTCTTCTAGGGTTGCCACCACCTGAGACACCGTAGAGGCTTTCTGACCAATAGCAACATAGACGCAGATCACGTCTTCGCCCTGTTGGTTAATGATGGTGTCAATGGCGATGGAGGTTTTTCCGGTTTGACGGTCACCAATAATTAATTCCCGTTGACCCCGACCGATGGGGATCATGGAGTCAATGGCGGTGATCCCGGTTTGCATGGGTTCGCACACGGAACGACGCTCGATAATCCCAGGGGCTGGGGATTCCAATAAGCGAGTTTCAGTGGTTTTGGGATCGCCTTTACCATCAATTGGACGGGCTAAGGCATCAACAACTCGGCCTAACATGGCGTCCCCAACGGGGATTTGAGCAATTCTTCCGGTGGCGGTGACGGCGGAACCCTCTTGGATCTCCCGACCTTCACCCATTAATACTGCACCGACGTTATCTTCTTCTAGGTTCAGAGCAATACCAATAGTACCATCGGCAAATTCTAACAGTTCCCCAGACATGGCTTTATCTAAGCCATAAATCCGGGCGATACCGTCACCGACTTGCAGAACAGTCCCGACGTTGGTTTCTTTAACATCTTGGTCGTACTGTTCAATTTGCTGCTGAATAATGCTACTAATTTCGTCAGGTCTGATCGCTACCATTGTTCTTGTCAGTAGTTAAAGGTTATAAGTTAAAAAAAGATCCCCGACATGATCATGACGGGTCACAACAATTATTGGGATAATTTCATCCCAATACGGCGTAGTTGTCCGCGCAAACTGGCATCTACTACGCGAGATCCAACTTTAATAATCACACCGCCCAACAGATCCGGATCGACTGTGGTGGCAATTTCTACTTGTCGAGCATTGGTCATAGCCTTGACTTTCTCTGAAAGAGTAGTCAATTGTGCCTCTGTTAACGGATAGACGGAAGTAATCTCTGCCAAAACCGTTTGATTCAGTTTCCGCAGTAACACTAAATACTGTTTAGCAATTTCCTCTAGGAATAAAATCCGTCCTCGATCCACTAACAGCATTAAGAAATTCCGCAATGCGGGATTAACTTCATCAGCCGTGATCCTTTGCAGAATGGCTTTTTTATCCTGGGGTTTCACCACAGGACTTCCTAAAAAGGTTTTTAATTCTGCGGAATTGTCTAGTAATTCTAGTAATGAGCGAATGTCATTACCGAATTCCTCGGTTAAATTTCTTGATTGAGCCACGGACATTAACGCCGAGGCGTAAGGCTCAATAATTTGTCCGGCGATCGCACTCATATTCAACCTCCGAGCAGAGCTAGACTCTGATCAATTAAGCGTTCCTGAACATTGTCATTCAGATGCTGTTTGAGTTGAGATTCTGCCAGTTCAATGGCTTGAGTAGCTATCTGAGAACGCAGTTGAGAGATCACCCGTTCCCGATCTGAATCTAACTCAGCGCTGGCAGTTGCTTTCATGCGTTCCACATCTTCGGTAGCTTTAGCTAGAATTGAATCTCTAACCGTTTTTGCCCGTTCTTCGGCTTCGGTTAAAATCCGTTGGGCGTCGGTTTGGGCTACGGTTAATTTCTGTTGTTGTTCTGCTAGAGACGCTTGCGCTTGTTGTTGACGCTGTTCAGCTTCTTTAATGGCTTCTTCAATGGTAGAGCGTCTTTCATTTAGGATTTTTCCTAAAAAGCCGCGCCCAAAGTAAACCAGCACAACAATCAGAATGCCTAGGTTAATTAGGTTGGTCTCAAGAATATTGGTATTAATACCAATCCCACGGGAGCCAGCTTCTGTGGCTAGTAATAAAACAGTCTCCATGATGTTCTTCTCATAAATGCAAGGCTTAAGTTTTAACCTCCGATGTCGGGTGTTAGAATCTAGCCTAGGCTGTCTTCAAATGGGAATTTTCTCGTAATTTAACAAGCTGATCACAAGTTTGTTTTCAGCTTTAGCGCAGCCAAGATTATCTAACTAACTCAGCCCCTAATAATTTTTCTAAAATTTGGCGACTGAGAGGTTCAACTTGTTGTTCTAAAGCTTGCAGGGCTTGTTGTTTTTCCTGCTCAATTTCTTGAGCCGCTATTTCTCTCAATTTTTGCGCTTCTTGTAAGGCTTCACCAACTTTTCCAGAGGCAATTTTCTGAGCTTCTGCTTGAGCTTTTACAATGATCGCTTGAGCTTTTTTACGAGTTTCTGCTAACTCTAATTCATACTGATGGGCTAATTTTTCAGCTTTAGCCAGACGTTCTTTGGCGTTGACTTCGTTCTCGCGGATATAATCCGCCCGTTCATCAATCGCCTTTCCTAATGGTTTATAAAAAACCTGGTTCAAAATCACTGCCAGAACTAAGAACTGTACCGCCATTAAAGGCAGGGTTGCATCCAGATCAAAAAGTCCTCCTTCTTTGGCAGCTTCTTCAACCGCAAATAGAATTGTCCCGTGCATTATTGTCCCTTGAATAGTTTCATCAAGATGGATTTTAGACTTAGATTTTAGATGATCTGAAACCTAAAACCTAAAATCCATGTTTTGGATTACTGTTTAGGCGAAGGGGTTGGCAAACAGTAATACCAGAGAAACCACTAAACCATAAATGGTCAGTGCTTCCATGAAGGCTAAACTTAACAGTAAAGTCCCACGAATTTTACCTTCTGCTTCGGGTTGACGAGCAATCCCTTCCACTGCTTGACCAGCAGCAATACCTTGACCAATTCCAGGGCCAATCGCGCCTAAACCAATAGCTAAAGCAGCAGCAACAACGGAAGCGGCAGCAATTAGTGGATTCATGATAATTTTCTTCCTTCTAAATACAAAAGAGTTAACAAACAATCAGTTAGACAAAGTGAAATCAATCCCGATCAGCATTGATAAAATTAGGAGGTTTGAAGAAAATATTTTTCTTCTTTGTCCCGTTACAAATGCCAAATTCGTTAGATGGATTGGGGTTCCCAAAACTTTATTTTACCAATAAAGGGGATTAAGTTTAACCCAACAACACATTTTAGAAAAATCAATCCCTAAAAAAAGAAATTTTAAAGTCTTTGTTTCTTTTCCTAGTCGTGATGTTCTCCGCCATGTCCTTCTAGGGCTTCACCAATATAGTTCGCCGCCAGTGTCGCAAAAATTAGGGCTTGAATGGCACTTAGGAATAAACCCAAAACCATTAGAGGCAGAGGAATAAACAGGGGTACCAGGAATACCAACACGGCGACCACCAGTTCATCAGCCAAAATGTTACCAAACAAACGGAAACTCAGGGATAGGGGTTTGGTAAAATCTTCAATCACCCGAAATATAGCGAGAAACGCCATCGGTTGGGCGTAATCAGCAAAATAACCCGCTAGGCCTTTTTTTCTGATTCCGGCGTAGAAATACGCTAAAGAAGTTAACAGTGCTAATGCCACTGTAGTATTGATATCGCTGGTGGGGGCTGCTAATTCACCTGAAGGCAGTTCGATCACCTTCCAAGGAATTAAAGCACCTGACCAGTTAGAGGCAAAGATGAATAAGAACAGTGTTCCAATGAAGGGAACCCAAGAACGATATTCTTTTTCCCCGATTTGATCTTTAGCTAGGTTGCGAATGAATTCTAGGACGTACTCCATAAAATTCTGCATCCCACTGGGAATTCGCTGCACGTTACTACTGGCCAACACTGAGACGGTAATCAGCAAACCGATTACAAACCACGAAGTCAGAAAAATCTGACCATGCAGTTTTACACCGCCGACTTCCCAATAAAGGTGCTGGCCAACTTCTAAACTAGCGAGAGGGAGAGGATTGAAGGTGTTTAAGACAGTCAGCATTTCCATGTCCGTAGGCTTCCTCTACAGATTGAGGACTGGAGGATTCCGCGTTACTTATTTAGGCTTGGGGGTGAACACTGTGATTAGCACATACAACATGAGAGCTACTTTGTAGGTAAGAAACCCTAAAAAAATCGGTAGAATCTTTAGCTGATGTAATTGAGTGGCTACAATGATTACACCCGCGAGGATCAAGATCCGATTTTGGCTTAGTTTTTTCTTGCCCCTACCTAGTTTTTCTACATCTTTGCCGAGCATTCGCAAGTAGATTATGCCTACTGCCGCCCCAACTAAATAGTTTAGGGCGACATCCAGAGGATAGAAACAGCAAACTGCAACAAAAATTACTCCCGTAGCTGTGATCGTCATCAATAACAACTGGCGTTGCAATTGATCATACTCCAGCATAGAAGTGTCGGGTTCTACAGCAAGTTTAGACCCTGATTCTAGTGTTTCCTCTGCGTTTGTCATAGCTACTTGGACAGGTTCACCAATTTTTAGTTCAGCCACAACTCATTGATCGGAAATCCGAAAGCAACAGTTATAACTTTCTCTAAGTTCACGCACACAGCGTATAACACGCTCTGCAAGCCAAAATGAATCATATCATGTTCTGTTCCCAGAACTTAAAACAAAATTAATGATCGCTGTTGACTAAATTCTAGTAAGCCCTTCAGGGCTTTCTTAACCATCAACCAACAACTCGCCTAATTTTCCAATGCAGCTTGAATATTCTGTTTAAGTGTGGTAATGACATCCTCAATGGCAATTTCCTGGGCATTGTGAGTAGCCCGTTCTACCAGTTCCACTTTACCCGATTTAATCGAACGTCCCGTGACAATCCGATAGGGAATCCCAATCAAATCAGCGTCTTTGAATTTTACCCCGGCTCGTTCATTGCGATCATCGAGGAGGGTTTCAATTCCGGCTTGGTTTAATTCCGTATAGAGTTTTTCGGCAATTTCCACCTGTTGAGCGTCGGTAATATTAGGAATGGCAATAATAACTTGATAGGGTGCGATCGCCACCGGCCAAATTATCCCATCCTTATCATAGGATTGTTCGACGGCCGATTGGGCTAACCGAGATACCCCCACCCCATAACATCCCATGACTAGGGGTAATTCTTCCCCCTGTTCATTGCTAAAGGTTGCTCCCATAGCCTGAGAATATTTAATCCCCAGTTGGAAAATATGACCCACTTCAATACCTCTAGCACTCTGTAAAATTTGTTCAGGGTCATGAACTGCGCGATCGCCTTTTTGAGCTTTTCTGAGATCTACAATAGTTTTAGGTAAGGTAAATTCTTTGCCCCAATTTGCCCCAACAACGTGATATCCTGACTCATCCGCGCCCGTGACAAAATTCTTTAATTCAACGGCAGTTTGATCCACCAGTCTTAAAAACTTAGACTCAAGTTGTTCTTTACTGGTAATATAAACATCTTCTAACTTAGGAGAAATATAGCCTAAAGGCAAAGGTTTTGTTCTCCATTTTTCCTGAGCTTCTTCATCAGGAACCGTTAAAGATAATATAGTTTTTGCGCCAAATTCCGGGGCTAATTTTGTTAATTCATTTTGTAATTTAACTTCATTAACTTCCTGATCTCCCCGAATACTAATTAACACTAAAACCGTTGTTCCATTATCATAAACTACTTGATACAGAACATTTTTAACAATTTGTGTCGGAGAACAGTTCAGCAAATTTGCTAAGGTTTCAATGGTAGTAGTATTAGGAGTTTCTAACTTTTTATATTCTGAAAAAGCAGAAGATTCAGCATCAACGGGAAGGGATACGGCTTTTTCTGTATTAGCTGCATATTTGCCATCTTCAGTATAGAGAACTTCATCTTCTCCCGCTTCTGCTAATACCATAAACTCTTGAGAACCTGATCCCCCAATAGCTCCAGAATCAGCTTCTACGGCTCGATATTGTAACCCACAACGGGTTAACATATTACGATAGGCTTGATCCATATCTCGATAGGTTTTCTTCAAACTTTCTTCATCGCTATGGAAAGAATAACCATCTTTCATAATAAATTCCCGACCCCGCATTAAGCCAAACCGAGGCCGAATTTCATCTCTAAATTTTGTTTGAATTTGATATAAATGAATCGGTAATTGTTGATGGGAACGGATAATATCTTTAGCAATAGTTGTAATTACCTCCTCATGGGTTGGCCCTAATGCTAATTCTCGCTTCCGGCGGTCAGTTAGGGAAAACATAATTCCCTCAGCTTTGGTATAGGTATCCCAGCGCCCCGACTCGCGCCAAAGTTCGGCGGGTTGGACTTGGGGAAGTAGACATTCTTGGGCTCCGGTGGCGTTCATTTCTTCTCGGACAATTTGAGATATTTTTTGCAAAACTCTCCACATCAGGGGAAGATAAGCATAAATTCCACTCCCAATGCGGCGAATATATCCCGCCCGGACTAATAGTTTATGACTGGGAATTTCCGCTTCTTTGGGATCTTCGCGTAGGGTAACAAATAGCATTTTAGAGAGTCGCATTGTTATGTTTCCTAAAATTAAAGACTAATTTATTATTATCGCAGAATAGGGTTAAATTAGTATAATCTAATTTAAGGAACCACAAAGGCACTAAGACACTAAGAAATTAGAATGATCATTGCTGTGCTTAAAAACCTAGAAAACCAATTAATCTATCTTTGTTTTCTATACCTTATGGATTTTATTATTCTTTAATTTCTCCTAATTAGTTTTAGGCGGAAATACTTTAGATAAATCTAAGGTTGAATCGGGAAAATAAGGTAAGTTTACAGACTGATTAGGTAAATAAATCAGTTTACGAAGATAACCAAACTCGCCTTGTAATTTTTGATAGGGTTCGCTATAACATTCTAAACAAAAATCGACTAAATTAAATATCCAATAATCGGTAATATTATTTTCAGCATAAACCGATAGTTTTGTAGTTTGATCATAGTTTAAAGAGGAATCAGAAACCTCAATGAGCAGTAAAATATCTTGTGCAGTAGGATGAGAAGTTGCATAATCATCCTGTCGATTTCTAAGAATTGTAAAGTCTGGTTCGGGCTCACTATTAGGCAGTAATAGAATAGGAGATTGACATTGTAAAGTTGCCTTTTCTCTGATTAAATGACTCAATTCTCGTAATAATTTTCTTAGACAAGTTTCGTGCATTCTTCCTTTTGCTGCCATTTCAATGATTTCTCCGCGAATGAGTTCAACTCGATCATTTTCTTGAAAAAAGCCTAATTCAGTTAGGCGATGATAGTCTTCGATGGTAAATTTTTTAACAGTTGCGATCGCCATAATTTTAAAGGTCAATAATTTCTGGGTTTAATTTTATTATTTGTTATTCCTGATTAATTTATTGTGGGCGGAAATACTTTAGATAAATCTAAAGTTAAATCAGGAAAGCAGGGTAAGGTGACAGACTGAGTAGGTAAATAAATCAGTTTACGAAGATAACCAAACTCGCCTTGTGATTTTTGATAGGGTTGACAATAACATTCTAAACAAAAATCGACTAAATTAAAGATCCAATAATTGGTAATATTATTCTCAGCATAAACCGATAATTTTGTAGTTTGATCATAGTCTAAAGATGAATCAGAAATTTCAATCAAGAGTAGAATATCTTCTGTATGGGGATGACCGTTTAAATAGTCATCCTCTCGGTTTTTAACAATCACTCGATCGGGTTCCGGTTCACTATAAGATGATAAAATAATAGGTTGTTGTCCTCTTAGGGTTGCCCGTTCTCCAATGAGTTTGTATAGTTCTCTTTCTAAGCGAGTTTCACAAACAGAGTGGGAAGTTTCTTTTGCTGCCATTTCAATGATTTCTCCGCGAATGAGTTCAATTTTATCCTCTTTTTTGAAAAAGCCTAATTCAGTTAAGCGATGATAGTCTTGGATGGTAAATTTTTTAACCGTTGCGATCGCCATAATTTTAAATATTAATCAGGATGATTAATTATAATTCAAGTTAAAAATTTATGCAATTTTTTGTTGAGTGGGCTATGCCCACCCAAAGTTTACCAAATAAATGGAATTAAGCGAGTTGAGTTATTCTGATATTCTTGATAATTGGGATATTTTTCTGACATAGTTTTTTCTTTAGCAAAAATTCGCTGTAAATAAAGAATCAGAATCAACCCAGGAACAATATATGCCCAAGGAGAACCTGCTACAATTGCAAAACTTAGATAGCGTAGTAAATCCCCAAAATAGTTGATATTTCGAGAAAATCGCCAAATATTATCTTTAACTAACCCCTCACCATATTGTTTTGCTGTTAATTTCTGCACATCTGCCGCCGCATTAATTAAACTGCCAAAATAAAATAGAGGAATTGCAATAGCAACGGTAATAAAAGAAATTGGAATAGGATTGATAAAAGCTAAATATCCGGGTAAAGTGTATAAACATCCAACAATAATTACAGCTAATATAAATCCTACTACTCCTGTAGATTCAGTGAAAATTGCTTTTGATCGTTGAGGATAAAACCATTGTTCAATTAACCACCACAAACAATAACTAATGTGAAGACAGAGATATATTACCTGTCGCCAGTCCTGAATTCCTAAGACTAAAGCAAAACCAATCAGTAGAATAATTGTTGTTGCTTTAGCAACATTAATGGCAGTTAATTGAGTCATTTTAAACGGAGAATGGGTTGTATTTTCCATGTTTTGTGATGATAGATTTAAGGATAAACTAAAATACTTCTGCACCTTCAAACTGTTTAATATTTTGCAGTTTGGCGGACTCTCCACAGGTGCGAGGAGTGGGTAACATTTTACCGGGGTTGGCTAAACCTTGAGGGTTAAAAACTGTTCTTACCCATTGCATAGTTTCTAAATCAACTTCGTTAAACATTTGGGGCATATAACATTTTTTATCCGCACCAATACCATGTTCTCCCGATAAACTTCCCCCCACTTCCACACATATTTTAAGAATTTCGCCGCCAATTTCTTCAACGGTTTCTAATGCACCTGGAACGGAATTATCATATAAAATTAAAGGATGTAAATTACCATCCCCTGCATGAAAGACATTAGCAATCCGATAGCCATATTTTTCTCCCAGGACTTCAATTTCTTTGAGAACATAAGCCATTTTTGTCCGGGGAATTACGCCATCTTGAACATAATAATCAGGACTGACATGACCTGCCGCGGCGAAAGCTGCTTTGCGTCCTTTCCAAATTTTTAACCGATCTTCTGCATTACTAGCAGTGGTAATATTTCTCGCCCCATTGTTGATACAAATTTCACTAACCCGTTGTTTATTCGTATCGACTTCTACCTGTAAACCATCTAACTCCACTAATAGAATTGCCCCCGCATCCCGAGGATATAAACCAATTTTTACCACATCTTCAACGGCATTAATACTGAGGTTATCCATAATTTCCATACCCCCAGGAATAATCCCAGAACTAATAATATCAGAAACCGCAGATCCAGCCGATTCTAAATTGGTAAAATCTGCTAATAAGACACAAATTGATTCCGGTGTTTTTAAAATTCTTAATGTGATTTCAGTGGCAATGCCTAACGTCCCTTCTGAACCGACAAATAATCCGGTTAAATCATATCCCGGCATTTCGGGAATATTGCCACCAATATCGACAATATCACCATCGGGAGTGACGATTTTTAGCCCTAGAATATGGTTAGTTGTCACCCCATATTTTAAACAATGAACGCCGCCAGAATTTTCGGCAACATTTCCCCCAATAGAACAAATAATTTGACTAGAAGGGTCAGGAGCATAATAAAAACCTGCCCCACTAACTGCTTGTGTTACCCAATTATTAATTACTCCTGGTTGGACAACTACGCGCTGATTTTCTAAGTCAATATTTAGGATTTTTCGCATTAAAGCGGTGACAATTAAAACACAATCTTCTACGGGTAAAGCACCGCCAGAAAGTCCAGTTCCCGCCCCTCTAGCGACCCAAGGAATCAAATTGCGATCGCAAATTTTAACAACTTCTGCCATTTCTTCGGTGGTTTTGGGGAGTACCACTAATGCGGGGCGTTGACGATAACTGGTCAGTCCATCACATTCATAAACCAGTAATTCTTCTCGACGTTGAATCACGCCTTTTTTCCCAACAATAGCCTCAAATTGTGGAATTAAGGGTTGCCAGTTTCGGGTTGCTTTTGATTGGGTAGCGACCATAGGAATAACAATTAGGAGAATTAGGGATGGTTTATATTATATCGTTTTTGAGGAATATTTTTATCATTTATTTTAAGCATTTATTTTAATTGGTTATAAATTTTTTGCCAGTGTGGAAGACAAAATTTGAAAGCATCTTTTTTGTATGCCTAGCGGAAACTCAATCACCCGGTATTAGTAGCATGACAATTTAGAAGTAAAAATAGATGACAATTATTCTAACTTATTTAGATTCTGGAGTTTTAATTGCCGCTGCTAGGGGGACTGATATTAATATTTGTTTAGTTCTGTTAAGTTGCATTCAAGATTATCTGTGGGCTTGTATTTAAGACATAATATACTAACTCGCTGTCTTGTACTTCGTATTCAAATACGCTAGACTACCCCATTGGGTTAATATCTAAACAAGAGGAAGTGAATGACTAGAAGCATCTCTACAGTAGATCTGTTTTGTGGTGCTGGAGGACTAACTCATGGTTTTGAGCAAGCAGGTCTTCCAGTCAAGGCTGGATACGATATCGATCCTGCTTGTCAGTTTCCTTATGAATATAACAACAAAGCAAAATTTATATTGCAAGATGTGGAAAATGTCAAGGGTTGGGATTTAGCAGAATATTTCTCTGGAAGCCATATTAAAGTATTAGCAGGATGCGCTCCCTGTCAGCCATTTTCGAGTTATTCAAGACGTTATAACGATCAACAATTGAAGTGGAAGCTCTTACAAGATTTTGCTCGTTTAATTAAAGAATGCGAACCCGATATTATTTCAATGGAAAATGTACTTTTATTAAAACGTCATTCAGTTTTTCAGGAGTTTATCACCCAGTTGCAACAGTTGGACTATTGCTTTGAGTCTTATGAGGTTAACTGTCTGGATTATGGAATTCCTCAATCTCGAAAACGATTAGTCTTGCTTGCTTCAAAATTTGGAAAAATCAACCTAATTCCACCAACACATAACCCCAATAATTACCAAACAGTCGGACAAACTATTGGACACCTTGAACCCCTTTCTGCTGGTGAAGGTTCTAACATAGATTGGTTGCATAGATGTAGCAAGCTCTCTCAACTAAATTTACGCCGTATTCGTGCTTCAAAACCCGGAGGAACTTGGCGAGATTGGCCTCAAGAATTAATTGCAGAATGTCACTTAAAAACAAGCGGTAAAACCTATCCAGCAGTATATGGTAGAATGGAATGGGGTAAACCTAGTCCAACGATTACTACGCAGTGTTTTGGTTTTGGGAATGGTCGGTTTGGTCATCCTGAACAAGATAGAGCGATATCTTTGAGAGAAGCAGCTTTATTACAAACTTTTCCACCAGAATATGAATTTATACACCCTAATAAACAACAGGCAATTGATCTAGTAGGACGATTAATTGGTAATGCTGTTCCCGTTAGGTTAGGGATGGTAATAGCTCGAAGTATTTTAGAACATATTCACGAAGAAAATTAAGGATATTGTATAGAACTATCTAAATATTCTTGATTCTCTAAATATTGTTGAATGTTTTGTAATATTTGCTGGAGATACTCTATTACCTCTTGCTTCACTTTCAGCAAATCCTCAATACTTGTGTTTTGCCCAATTTCTGCAAATGATTTATTCCCATGTGCTAAATCGTTTCGATTCTGCATTATATCGTATAAATGTTCACCATGTTTGGTTTTGGAGTAGTCAGTATCAAAAGAGAATCCATAATTTCTAGCTACTTTTATAATCTCATCTCGATCAACATTACCTGAAAATAATTCTCTTTTCTGGAAACCAGCAGTAATAATATCAACAGAAATATTTCTGAGCCTAGAGTGAACATGATCAGGTGAACGTTTTTTAAAGTTATGTATAACTATTTTTTTGATCTCGATTCTCACAACGTCAAAGGAAATTCTTTGACTACTTATTTCAGTAAATATAGCTTCTATAGCATTACGCATAGTTGATTCAATAAGATTATAAAGTAGTAAAAAGGCATTAGCTTTGAGCGTTTTTGCCAGGTTAGAATCGATAGCTTTAATTGTTTGCTCACCATTATCTCCTAACACGGCTAATTTTGTGTTTTCTTGGATAAGCCCCTCCAGAAATACAAAATATTGGTTGACTTCGTGTACACGAGTATGGAACTCTTCAAAAACTGTTTGCATAGTTAACTTAAAAGTTGATCACGCACATATTCAATACGCTTAATTACTTTAGGTTTGGAGTTACTGGCATCTGAAGTAGTATATTCTTTGAATTCTTTTGATTCAAGCCAATTGATTGAATTAATTTCAAGATCAGGTTTTTCTCTCAAGGCGAGGGCAGCACCCACAGAAATTGCCTCAAAGCGAATTCTTGGTGTTTTTACATGACCTTTTGATTTACTAAATCCATTGGGAAAGTATTTTTCAATAAAGTCTAACATTTTATGAAATTCGGAACGCATACCATCTTTGTCAATTCCATCATGGTTGTGTTGTTCTAGGTATTCATTCAGAAATACATTAACCTGTCTATCAAAATTCTGATAATTGTTTAAATAAGCAAAGAAACGTAAGACAAATTCTTCAGGTTCGCGTTTGCGGACAAGTGCTTCTGATATGGGGCATAGTTTAATAAATTTGGGATCTTTGGCTAGTTCTTCAAGAAGATCGACAAATGGGCCAGGAGATATGCCTCTACGCTTCTCCATATCATTTAGTTGAACACTACCAGTATTGATGCGTTCAAACATATCTCGTCTCATTTCTTCATCAGCTTTATCACTCAGCACAATCATGCGAATGGTGGCACGGTTGAACCGTCTCTGTCTCGCCAGAGGCAAATCACTAAATTTGAAGTTGTTAAGCTGCTTTAGCTTTTCTAATCCATACAGCTTTAGATCGTTGTTGAGAAATCTGTCTAAAGTACGAATACGCTGAGTTCCGTCAACAATTTCTAACCGAGCTAAATCTTCCTGATCATCTTCTTGTTTAGGTGGCAAATCAGCCACAAAAATATATGGTATGGGTAGTCCTAGCAGGAGAGATTCAATAAACTTTGACTGTCGCGTTTCTTCCCAGATCATATCTCGTTGATAGTCTGGAATATACAACTCATTAGTATCTTCATCTAGTCCATCTCTATATTTTTGGACAAGCACTTCCACTGGATATTCTTTTGTGTCATAGTCAACGGTTTTTTGCTTTTCCCGAATTTCTACTTCTGCGGCTTCTCTTTGTTCATGTGCAATCTCTGCTTCCGGTGGTATTCTTGGGGGTTTGGGCATTTTGCTCTCCTGTTTTGACAACATGGATGTCATGTCATGAGGTTTCGTTACATCTAACGTGCTTATAGAAGAACAGGCAAAATGCCTATTCTTCTTACTGATAAATTATAAAGAATTAGAGTGCAACCGCCACGACGGCAACCGACGCCTCAGGACTATCTTTTTCCGAAGGAGGAACAACTTGCCAGAACTTGGGTAAATACTCCGACCAGTTCGCCAGAATAGTTTTAGCCTTCTCGCTGACCGTGTGTTCCGCGTGTTGTGTGATTAACTCTTTTAACTGCTGTTCACCCATCGGCGTACTCACCCGTTGAATTTTGACGATTTCCGGGTTCACCATTTCGGGGAAATCTCCATCTTCATCGAGGAAATAACCTAAACCTCCGGTCTGTCCGGCGCCAACATTTCGGCCAACTTTACCGAGAACCACAACCACACCCCCGGTCATATATTCACAACAGTGGTCGCCAGCGCCCTCAATAACAGCTTTACCCAAGGAATTCCGCACCGCAAATCGTTCTCCGGCTTTTCCGTAGGCGTATAAAGTTCCCCCCGTGGCCCCATATAAACAGGTATTCCCGATAATCACATTCTCAGAAGGGTCGTAAGTCACAGCCGTCGGGGGTTTAATAATAATCTCCCCCCCGTGCATCCCCTTCCCGACATAATCATTCGCTTCCCCCGTTAGGGTTAACTGCATACCGGGGAGGTTGAAAGCGCCAAAACTCTGACCTGCTGCACCTGTAAAATTCAGGTTAATTTGTCCAGCAAAGCCACTATTTCCATAGATAGAGGCGATTTTCCCAGCAATGCGCGTCCCCACCGTCCGGTCAGTATTCACGATCCGCAGAGATTTCGTTACCGTCCCCTGGTTTTGAATAGCGGTGGCAATTTCCGCATCTTCTAATAACACATCATCCAAGACCGGGCCGTTACTATGGATGGGTTCATGGTTTAACCAGTTGCGATCGCTGGTTACAGGCGCTTGGGTAAAGACCTCTAAATTCAAGTGTTGGGTCTTAGCCACATTCACCCCATCCCGACGTTTTAGCAGGTCAGACCGTCCAATTAAATCGACTAATTTCCGATATCCCAACCGCGCTAGAATATGGCGGACTTCTTCAGCCACAAAATAGAAGAAGTTCACAACATGGCCCGGAGTTCCTGGGAAACGTTGTCGCAAACGTTCTTGTTGAGATGTCACCCCCACGGGACAGTTATTTGTATGGCAAATTCGGGCCATAATACAGCCTTCTGCAATCATAGCAATGGTTCCAAAGCCGAATTCCTCGGCCCCCATTAAGGCTCCCATCACCACATCCCAGCCACTTTTGAAACCACCATCTACCCGCAACCGCACCCGGTCGCGGAGTTTATTCCCCATCAATACCCGATGGACTTCCGTTAACCCCAATTCCCAAGGACTTCCGGCGTGTTTAATTGAAGTTAGGGGGGAGGCGCCAGTCCCCCCGTCATGGCCGGAAATTTGGATATAGTCGGCGTTAGCCTTAGCAACCCCGGCGGCAATGGTTCCAATTCCCACTTCTGCGACTAATTTGACCGAAACCGTCGCTTTCGGGTTAATTTGGTGCAGGTCAAAGATTAATTGGGCTAGGTCTTCAATGGAATAAATATCATGGTGAGGAGGAGGGGAAATTAGGGTGACGCCCGGTTTAGACCGTCGCAACATAGCAATATATTCGCTAACTTTCTTCCCTGGAAGTTGTCCCCCTTCCCCTGGTTTGGCCCCTTGAGCGACTTTGATTTCAATGGACTGAGCATTCATCAGGTATTCGGGGGTAACGCCAAACCGTCCCGACGCCACCTGTTTAATTGCTGAACTAGCGCTATCTCCGTTTTGGAGTCCTTTTAAATGGGGACGTCCGGCCGAAATCCCATGTTCATCAACATCGTTAAAAATCTTGTAGCGGGCGGGATCTTCCCCACCTTCGCCGGAGTTGGATTTTCCGCCCAAACGGTTCATGGCGATCGCCAAGACCTCATGGGCTTCGGGAGATAGAGCCCCCAGGGACATCCCCCCGGTACAGAAGCGTTTGACAATTTCTTCAACTGTTTCTACTTCTTCTAATGGGATGGAATTGCGATCGCTGTTAAAGTCCAATAAATCCCGTAAGGCCGTGGCTGGGCGGTTTTCCACAAATTGACGATACAGTTCGTACAAATCAAACCGTTGTTGTGCTTGTTGTTGTGCTTTAGCACCATCTGGAGACGTTCCATGCAACGTCTCTACGGGGCCAGAACGAACGGCCTGATGGAGCAATTTTGTCATTTCCGGGTTATTTAAGTGATATTCTCCCCGCTTCATGGCATTGACAAACCCAAAGTTTTCTAACTTTTTCGCCTCTAGGGGAAACGCCTTAGCATGGAATTGATAAACCTCCTGGCTTAACTCAGAAATGCTTAAACCCCCAACCCGAGACACCGTACCCCGGAAACCCATTTCCAGTAAATCTTCCCCAATCCCAATAGCTTCAAAGATTTGCGCCCCACGATAGGAAGATAACAGAGAAATTCCCATCTTCGATAAAATCTTGAGTAACCCATCTTCCACGGCTTGGCGATAGTTTTTCTGGGCATTTTCCATGGTCATCGGGAGAATTTTGCCCTTGGACAGATTGTTCTGAATTAGGGGACTAGACCACCAATGACGCACGGTTTCTAAGGCCATATAGGGACAAATTGCCGAAGCCCCGTAACCGACTAAACAGGCAAAATGATGGGTACTCCAAGATTGGGCCGTTTCTACCACCAGGGAGGCTTGTAACCGTTTGCCAATTTTAATTAAATAATGGTGAACCGCTCCTACCGCTAACAAGGGCGGAATATAGGTCTGTTCGGCCGTTAACCCGCGATCGGACAGAATAATAATTTCTTTGCCCTGATCCACCGCTTCAGCGGCTTTTTCACAGAGCCGGGTCAGGGCGATCGTCGCACCATTCGGCCCTCCTTCCAAACCATAGAGGGTAGAAAGGGTGATCCCCGGAAAATCCGACTGACGTAAGGCTTCTAACTCCGCCTCATTCAGCAGGGGGGAGTTAATTTTATACAGTCGGGCGTCTTCGGGTTTCAGGTCTAACAAATTCCCCCGTTTCCCTAACTGCATGGAGAGGGACATGACAATCCGTTCTCGCAAAGGATCAATCGGTGGGTTTGTAACCTGAGCAAATCGTTGTTTAAAGTAGTTATACAACAACTGGGGTTTATCTGAAAGCACCGCTAGGGGCGTATCATCCCCCATACAAAACGTCGCTTCCTTGGCCGTACTCGCCATATCGGAAATTTGGATATCCACATCCTCCGCCCCATAGCCAAAGGCGGTTTGCTGTTGGAGAAGGCTATCCGGTGCTAATTGTTTTTCACCAATAAAAGCCTGGGGTTCCGCCTCCTGGCGATATTGTTCTAACCAGGAACGATAGGGGTGTTCATGGGCGACCCGTTGTTTGATCTGCCAATTTTTCAGAACTTCATGGGTACTCAAATCCACCGCAATCATTTGTCCTGGCCCTAAACGGCCTTTTTCCTGAATTTGGTCTTCGGGAATATCCACCACCCCGGCTTCGGAGGAAACCATGATCACGCCATCTTTAGTGATACAGTAACGGGCGGGACGCAGACCATTACGATCCAAACAGGCTCCAATTTGTTTACCATCACTGAAGACCAATAAAGCTGGGCCGTCCCAAGGTTCTTGGATACCGCTATAATATTCGTAAAAATCCGTAATTTCGGGTAAATCTTTCAGGTTAGGCTGGTTTTGATAGGCTTCGGGAACCATAATCATCAGCGCTTCTAAGGGACAGCGCCCAGTTCTCACTAGCAACTCCAGACAATTATCTAAATTAGCCGAGTCGCTATTGGTAGCATCCACAAAGGGAATTAGGGTTTTTAAGCGATCGCCCCAAACCGGATGGGCTAACACATTTTCCCGCGCCCGCATCCAGTTAATATTCCCCAACAGCGTATTAATTTCCCCATTATGTCCCAATAGTCGCATCGGTTGAGCCAAGGGCCAGCGCGGCATGGTATTGGTACTGAAGCGTCGATGGTAAACTGCGAAATTGCTCTTATAGTCGGGGTTAACTAAATCTAAATAAAATTCTCCCAGGATCGCCGATCGCACCATACCTTTATAGACAATAGTACGGCAGGAGAAGGAACAAATATAAATATCCTCACCCCAGACTAACCCATCTTGTTTCAAGGCTACCCCGGAAGATCGACGGGCTAAAAACAGTTGTCGGTCAAGATCATCCCCGGTATTTCCCTTAGCCGAATAAACCATAACTTGTTCGATGCGGGGTTGATTTTCCCGCGCCTGTACTCCCAGGACTTCCGGTTTAACCGGGACTTCTCGCCAACCGATAATAACTAATTCTTCTTGTTTGAGGTCAGTTTCAATAATTTCGCGGGCTTTAATCGCTAAATCAGCATCTTGGGGTAAAAATACCATCCCCACCCCAAATTTAAACTCTGGCTCTTGGAAAATATCAATATTTCGTTCAGCAAACCAAGGGGCTAATAATTCCCAAGGAATTGCGGTCATGATCCCCGCCCCATCCCCGGAGTCCTGGTCGGCGCTACAGCCGCCCCGATGTTCTAAACAGGTTAAAGCAGGTAAGGCTTTTTGAATAATAGAATGATTAGCACCCCCGGACGGGTTAGCGATAAATCCCACCCCGCAGGCGTCTCTTTCTTCCACTAACCAAGGTTGACCGGAATAGGGGTAGCCCATATTTCCTACTATGCAATCTTGTTGATGGTTTTGTTCTGGGTTGTGATTAACTCTAGTGTTATCCATATCTTGATTATATTGAGTGAGGATGCTTGAAGCGATTGAATTTTAACCAAAATTGACATCGGGTTCAAAAACCCTAGTCTGACTAGCATACACCTAATTGGCTCAGGGTAGGGGTGAAAATTCAAGATCTGTTGACATATCAGATTGTTTAGGATAGATGGTTGGTTAGTAACCGTCATCAATATGGACTAATTATTAGGATGGTAATATGCCAAATTTTAATTTAATTCACCAACCGAAAAAGATTATTTTATTGTTAAGTATTTTGGGGTTAAGTGTTTTGCCCATTTCTACCCTCGCCGAATCTCAAACAAATCCAAGCAAAAAACAAGGAAGCCAAATTGAAATTAATGGTAATTTAATTAATCTTCCTTGGCAAATTGATCAATCTAATCGTAACTCAAGAATTGCTGTTAAAATTAGTGATATCGGATTAATGCAGAATCTGGGTATTAATCTCCTTGATACCAATAATAGTTCCCAACAGCCGATTCAATGGTTTTCTTCTGAATCTAATTTATCGGCGGAATATATTAATCCCTATCGCTATTTGGATTTATCGAATTTTGCCGAATCCTCCCAATGGCAAATTAAACCGGAGGGAAGCAACCTAAAAATTACTATTCCTCCTTCTGCTATTCAATCTTTGCGGATTGAATCTTTATCTGTAGCCAGTAATTTACCTCAAACCAATTCTACTTTTTTACCTCAAAAAATTATTATTGAACTCGATAAACCAACTATTTGGCAACAACCTAACCCAGAAATCAAAAAGCGATCGCCTTCTACTCCCTCGCCACCTTATCCACCCCTAACGGATGATCCCACCACCCGAAATAAAACTAATTCCTCTCAACCTGTTACTCCGATTTTACAAGATTGGAATTTAATTTTAGAAGCTAATATTACCCCTAAATTATTATCCGATAGTCCAGAATTTTTTAAGCCTAATATTCTGAGCAAAAACCCAAATTTAAGTCCGCAAAATCCTAATTATACTAATCTACAATTAGAATCTCAAAATAATCAAACTCAAGTTAAATTTAGTCTTCCTCCCGGTTGGCGTCCGGTGGTAACTACCTTAAACTCTCCCTATCGTTTAATTATTGAGATTAAACCGGATTTTCTCACCCCCAAAAATATTTTATGGCAACCCGGAATTAGATGGAGACAGGACTATATTAAAATCCCAAAAAATGAGGCATCTTTAGGATCTTTACTGAATCAAATTTTCAAACCTTCTGAATCCTCAGTTGATCAATTTCCAGTATATTGGTTAGAAATTAATATCAATCAACCCGAAATTAACCTAACTCCAATTTTAAGTAATCCTCATGCTCGTCAGGGCACTTCAACCTTATTAGATATAGCAAAACAAGCACAAGTTCCCATAGCCATTAATGGCGGTTTTTTTAATCGCAATAATCAGCTACCATTAGGAGCAATTCGCTTAAATAATAATTGGTTATCGAGTCCAATTTTAAATCGAGGAGTCATTGCTTGGGAAAAGGGTAAACCTATTATAATGAATCGTTTAATCTTAAAAGAAACCTTAACTACAGCGTCGGGTCAAACTTTCCCTCTACAATATCTTAATAGTGCTTATGTTGAAGCCGGAATTTCTCGTTATAATTCCGATTGGGGAAAATCCTATAGCCCGATTAACCAGCAAGAACATATTATTGTAGTTGAAAATAACCAAATTATCCGTTATATTAAACCGAATAAACCAGAATCATCTGTTATTAATATTCCGACGCAGGGTTATTTATTAGTTATTCGAGGTCGTCCTGAATTATTAAACTTATTACCCGTCGGAACTCGTTTACAATTAAACAGCCAAACCGAACCCAATGAATATCAAAATTATCCTAATATTTTAGGGGCTGGGCCGTTATTAATTCAAAATCGTCAAATTGTTTTAGATGCCGCCAAAGAACGATTTAATCCCGCCTTTCAACAACAAAAAGCCATTCGGAGTGCGATCGCTATTACTAATAATAATACCTTACTCCTGGTAGCTGTCCATAACCGTCCCAATGGTTCCGGCCCAAGTCTAGCAGAACTCGCTCAAATATTGCAAAAATTAGGAGCCCTAACCGCCCTCAATTTAGATGGAGGAAGTTCCACCAGTCTCTATCTCGGAGGATATTATTTAGACCGTCCTTTCTCAACCGTAGCACCTGTTCATAACGGTTTAGGAATTGCGATCACAGATCATTAGGGTTAAATCAGATTATCATGGATCATAGCAAGCCAGGTTTATTTACTCAGGTAGTTGTGGGGAGTATTCTGGAGAACGAACAAGAGCTATCCAAAGGTTTATGAATACCACCCCAGTTTTAATACCAAATTTAATTTAGGTAAAATCTTTGATAAGGAAATAAGATTATGGTAGCAGTCAAGGAAAGTGTGGCAAATTCTAAAGCTTCCACCGAGAATATCCCCAGTATCGGTAATACTCCCACGGAATTGAGACCTTGGGGTTCATTTACAACCTTGGAAGAAGGGCCAGGATATAAAATTAAACGTATTGAAGTCAAACCCGGTCATCGGTTGAGTTTACAGATGCACCACCATCGAAGTGAACACTGGATTGTGGTAGCCGGAACCGCTAAAGTAGTTTGTGGAGACAGTGAAGAAGTTTTATTCTCTAACCAGTCCACCTATGTTCCTCAATGTACTTCCCACCGTTTGGAAAATCCCGGTGTGATTCCTCTGATTTTAATTGAAGTCCAGAACGGGGAATATTTGGGAGAGGATGATATTATCCGATTCCAAGATGACTATGCTCGTACCCCCGCTTAAAGCGCACCAAAAACCCATATTTCCGGTAATCTAAAAATAGATTAACGTTTCTGTGAGTAGGTGTTTCATGATTTCTCTGAGTCCAGCAGCCACTCGTGAGGTACTCCGCCTCAAGTCCAAGCAAAATAATCCTCATCTATCCTTTCGTCTTGGGATACAAAAGGGCGGCTGTTGCGACTGGTCTTATACAATGGGATTTGATGAAACCCAGCAGTCGAGCGATATAGTTTATCAGTCTGATCAGATTAAAATTGTAGTTGAGCTGGAAAATTTAAAGTACCTAGAAAACTTAACGATTGACTATTCTGAAGACTTAATGGGAGGTGGGTTTCGCTTCCAAAACCCCAACACCACCCAAAGCTGTAGCTGCGGTCATTCCTTTGTCGCAAAATCCCAATAACATATTCAATTACCCAAAACCCATTACCCAAAACCCATTACCCAAAACCCACTACCCATTACCTATTTGCAAAAACTGGTGATCTAGGTTATTATGATCTTTTGGGTGTCAACATCTGACCATACTTTTGAAAGAAAGTCCCGTCCCCAGGTAGGGGAGGGATATTTCAGTGGAGATACCTCAAAACTTCAAATTGCCGAATTATTTCAGTATGTCGTAACTCATGCCCACTATCCAGCAACTAATTCGTTCTGCACGGGAACAGACTCAGAAGAAAACAAAATCGCCCGCCCTAAAGAGTTGCCCTCAACGGCGGGGAGTCTGCACAAGGGTTTATACAACCACCCCCAAAAAACCTAATTCCGCGCTGCGTAAGGTGGCAAGGGTGCGGCTAACCTCTGGCTATGAAGTGACAGCATATATTCCGGGTATTGGTCACAACTTGCAAGAACACTCCGTAGTAATGATTCGAGGCGGTCGGGTGAAAGATTTGCCTGGAGTTCGATATCACATTATTCGCGGAACATTAGATACGGCGGGAGTCAAAGATCGTCGTCAAGGGCGCTCGAAGTATGGCGCCAAGCGTCCTAAGTAAGAGCTTTGAGTCAGGGCTAAGTTAAAAGTTGTGGTGGTGTTGTTGGAGCAAGACTAACAACATTAAGCCTTTCGTGACTTGTCCCCATCGCTGAAAATCTTAAATTATCTATTGTGTTAAGGAAGATACAATATGTCTCGTCGCAGAGTTGTTCAGAAGCGTCCGATCCCAGTTGATCCGGTCTATAACAGTCGCTTAATTAGCATGATGGTACGTCGCATCATGAAACATGGAAAGAAATCTATCGCCTACCGGATCATTTATCAGGCGCTCAAAACCATCGAAGAAAGAACGGGTTCTGAGCCTCTTGAGGTATTTGAAAAAGCCATTCGGAATGCGACTCCCCTCGTGGAAGTCAAAGCCCGGCGGGTGGGTGGTGCAACCTATCAGGTTCCCATGGAAGTTCGCTCAGAAAGAGGAACAGCTTTAGCCCTCCGTTGGTTAATTCAATATGCTAGAGCCAGAACCGGACGTTCTATGTCCGTGCGGTTGGCAAATGAACTGATGGATGCCGCTAACGAAACTGGAAGTGCAGTTCGTAAACGGGAAGAAACTCACCGGATGGCAGAAGCAAATAAAGCCTTTGCCCATTATCGGTACTAAAAAAATGGATAGCAGTGATATCCGTAAACGTATAAAATCTTAATAAAGGTTTAAAAAAGGAGGTAGCTGTGGCACGTACCGTCCCGCTTGAGAGAGTAAGGAACATTGGTATTGCAGCCCATATTGACGCGGGCAAAACAACCACAACGGAGCGGATTCTATTCTACTCCGGTATGGTTCATAAAATGGGCGAAGTCCATGAAGGAACAGCAGTAACCGACTGGATGGCTCAAGAGCGGGAGCGTGGAATTACCATCACGGCTGCCGCTATTACCACCAGTTGGAAAGATCATAAGATCAATATCATTGATACTCCGGGTCACGTTGACTTCACCATTGAAGTCGAACGTTCGATGCGGGTGTTAGATGGTGTAATTGCTGTTTTTTGTTCAGTCGGTGGTGTACAACCCCAGTCTGAAACTGTTTGGAGACAAGCAGAACGTTATAAAGTTCCTCGGATCGTCTTTGTGAACAAGATGGATCGCACGGGTGCGAACTTTTTCAAAGTTTATGAGCAAATCCGCGATCGCTTAAGGGCGAATGCCGTTCCGATCCAGATCCCGATTGGTAGTGAAAACGATTTCCAGGGATTAGTGGATTTGGTAGAGATGAAAGCTTATCTCTACAACGACGACGATAAAGGAACGGATTTTGAGGTCACTGATCAAATTCCCGAAGCGGTGAAAAAGATAGCCGAGGAATATCGGGTGAAATTGGTGGAGTCGGTTTCTGAAACCGATGATCACCTGATGGAGAAGTACCTAGAAGGTGAAGAACCGACGAATGAAGAAATTCGGACTCAGTTACGCAAAGGGACAATTGCCGGGGAGATTGTTCCTCTGCTGTGTGGTTCTGCTTTCAAAAACAAAGGGGTACAACAACTGTTAGATGCAGTTGTTGACTATCTCCCGGCTCCATCGGAAGTTCCTCCGATCCAAGGCACTTTATCAAATGGTGACGTTGACGTCCGTTATGCCAATGACGAAGCACCTTTATCGGCCTTAGCGTTCAAGATCATGGCCGATCCTTACGGACGCTTGACCTTCGTTCGAGTCTATTCCGGTGTTTTACAAAAGGGCAGTTATGTCCTGAACTCCAGCAAGGATAAAAAAGAACGAATTTCTCGCTTGATTGTTCTCAAAGCTGATGATCGGATCGAAGTCGATGAACTGCGGGCTGGAGACTTAGGGGCAGCCTTGGGTTTGAAAGATACCCTCACCGGTGATACCCTCTGTGATGACACGAAACCGATTATTTTGGAATCTCTGTTCATCCCCGAACCTGTGATTTCCGTGGCGGTGGAACCAAAAACCAAACAGGATATGGAAAAACTCTCCAAAGCTCTCCAATCCTTGTCAGAGGAAGATCCCACCTTCCGGGTTTCTGTGGATTCCGAGACCAACCAAACCGTAATTGCGGGGATGGGCGAACTGCACTTAGAAATTCTGGTTGACCGGATGTTACGCGAGTTCAAAGTGGAAGCGAATGTGGGTGCGCCCCAGGTTGCTTATCGGGAAACCATCCGTAAACCTGTGAATCGAGTCGAAGGCAAATTCATCCGCCAAAGTGGTGGTAAAGGTCAATACGGTCACGTTGTGATTAATCTCGAACCCGGTGAACCCGGTAGCGGGTTTGAATTTGTTTCCAAAATCGTTGGTGGAACTGTACCTAAAGAGTACATCAACCCGGCTGAACAAGGGATGAAGGAAGCCTGCGAAACAGGTGTGGTGGCAGGTTATCCTCTGATTGATGTGAAAGCGACTCTGGTGGATGGTTCTTACCACGATGTAGACTCCTCAGAAATGGCATTCAAGATCGCTGGCTCCATGGCACTCAAAGAAGCGGTGAGTAAAGCCTCACCCGTGCTGTTAGAGCCGATGATGAAGGTTGAGGTGGAAGTACCTGAAGACTTCATTGGTAACGTGATTGGGGATTTGAACTCTCGCCGGGGCCAAATTGAGGGTCAAGGAACAGAACAGGGTATTGCCAAAGTGACCGCTAAGGTTCCCTTAGCTCAGATGTTTGGTTATGCCACGGATATCCGTTCCAAAACCCAAGGTCGGGGGATTTTCACCATGGAGTTTAGCCACTATGAGGAAGTTCCTCGTAGCGTGGCTGAAGTCATTGTTGCCAAAAATAAAGGCAACTAAACTGGCAGTCGGGTTGGGGTTGACGGTTACGGGTTAATCGCCAATAACCAATCCCTGACCCGGTGCCCACCATTATTTTTCTTGAAAACTTTCAATTCTTAACTGAAAATGGCACGCGCAAAATTTGAACGGAACAAACCCCACGTTAATATCGGTACCATCGGTCACGTTGACCACGGTAAAACCACTTTAACGGCTGCAATTACCATGACTTTAGCTGCTCTGGGTCAAGCCACAGCTAAAAAATATGATCAAATTGATGCCGCACCCGAAGAAAAAGCCCGGGGGATTACGATCAATACAGCCCACGTTGAATACGAAACCAAAACCCGTCACTATGCTCACGTTGACTGTCCTGGTCACGCTGACTATGTGAAAAACATGATCACCGGTGCTGCCCAGATGGACGGTGCAATTTTAGTGGTGTCGGCGGCTGATGGCCCCATGCCCCAAACCCGTGAACATATCCTGTTAGCCAAACAGGTCGGGGTTCCCAATATCGTTGTCTTCATGAATAAAGAAGACATGGTGGATGATGCTGAACTGTTGGAATTGGTGGAACTGGAAATCCGGGAACTGTTAACCTCCTACGACTTCCCCGGTGATGATATCCCCATTGTTTCCGGATCGGCTAAAGAAGCTTTAGATTCCATGGTGGCTAATCCCAAGGCCGTCGTAGGCGAAAATAAATGGGTAGATAAAATTTACGAGCTGATGGAAAAAGTGGATGCCTATATCCCCAATCCTGAGCGTGATATTGATAAGCCTTTCTTGATGGCTGTTGAAGATGTCTTCTCCATTACTGGACGGGGTACGGTGGCAACGGGTCGGATTGAACGGGGTAAAGTCAAAGTTGGCGATAACGTTGAACTGGTGGGAATTAGAGCGACTCGTGCTACCACCGTCACGGGTATAGAAATGTTTAAAAAGAGTCTGGAAGAAGGGATGGCCGGGGACAACGCTGGTCTGCTGTTACGCGGTATCCAGAAAGCTGATATTGAACGAGGTATGGTGATTGCCAAACCCGGTTCGATTACTCCCCATACTCAGTTTGAATCTGAAGTCTATATTTTGACGGAGAAAGAAGGTGGACGTAAAACTCCTTTCTTCCCCGGCTATCGTCCTCAGTTCTATGTCCGAACAACCGATGTTACCGGAACCATTAAAGCCTTTACCTCTGATGAAGGGGCGGATGCCGAGATGGTTATGCCTGGAGACCGGATTAAAATGACCGTGGAACTGATCAACCCCATTGCTATTGAACAAGGGATGCGCTTTGCTATTCGTGAAGGTGGCAAAACCGTGGGTGCTGGTGTTGTGTCCAAAATTCTGAAGTAAGCTTTGTGAATTAAAGCTGCAAAGTTAAGGATAAGGTTGCAGAAAATAGGAAGGGTTTGATCCTGTTTCTGCACCTTCTATCTGTTAAGATGATGTGACTGTTCAAGCCGATAATCCTGAACCTAGAAAACTGAACACCCCATGGCAACTATTCAACAACAAAAAATTCGGATTCGTCTCAAAGCCTTTGATCGTCGTTTACTCGATACCTCTTGCGAGAAGATTGTAGATACGGCGAATCGGACTAGCGCCACTGCGGTTGGGCCGATTCCTTTACCCACAAAACGCCGGATTTACTGCTTATTGCGTTCCCCCCACGTTGATAAAGATTCCCGGGAACACTTCGAGACTCGTACCCATCGTCGCATTATTGATATTTATCAGCCTTCTTCTAAAACCATTGATGCTCTGATGAAATTGGACTTACCCGCCGGGGTTGATATTGAAGTGAAACTTTAATTTTTTGCTTCGACTATTCTCAACCTACTCAACCTGACCTTTTAATATGGGTTTTGAGTAGGTTTTTTGATATAGTGCTACGCACACCGGAACACCGGAACACCGGAACACCGGATCAGTAAGCAGTGAAAGGGTTTTAGGACTCAACAGTGTCCTAACTGTAATGCGTAGAGCTATATTTAGAAATTGATCCAATATCTGCTACGTTGTTAGTAGCTCTTACTTAACGGACAATGGCGTCATTTTCCTCAACTGCTGTTCGAGAACTTCCTCTGTTTCCGCTACCGGAAGTGGTTTTATTTCCGGGTAGACCCCTACCCCTGCATATTTTTGAATTTCGTTATCGGATTATGATCAATACCATCCTAAATGCGGATCGCCGGTTTGGGGTATTAATGTTTGATCCGAATCAAGGTCAAGTTGCTGCCGTGGGTTGCTGTGCGGAAATTGTCCAACATCAACGTTTACCGGATGATCGGATCAAAATGCTGACTTTGGGACAGCAACGATTTCGGGTATTAGAAGCGGTTCGAGAAAAGCCGTATTTGGTGGGTTTAGTGGAATGGATCGAAGACAAACCCCCCCAACAGGATTTAAGACCCCTAGCAACTGAAGTAGAAGGTTTGTTGCGCGATGTAGTTCGTCTATCAGGAAAGTTGATGGAACAAAATATTGAACTTCCTGATGATATTCCCAGTTTACCAACGGAACTTTCCTACTGGGTGGCTAGTAATCTCTATGGAGTTGCAACCGAACAACAAACGCTGTTAGAAATGCAAAGTACCGTCGCTCGTTTAGAACGGGAAGTGGAGATTTTAACTTCAACCCGCAGCCATTTAGCTGCCCGTACAGCTTTAAAAGATGCTTTAGAGTGAACTACCCACACTGACATCGAAAAATTGGGTCTAAAACCCCTAACTTCTTGATCAAGAACCCTTTGATATGGAGTTGATTACTACTCAATACCCACCAAAAAGCCTGGTAATTTCACACAACCAGGCTTTAGAAATTTTTAATCATAAATTCTTCTAGGGCTAAGGTTAACCCAAATGGGTTCCACCGTCGCCTAGCTGAATATCAGTATGTGATCAAGGAATAATTTAGACCCGGCGCATTTCAGCTTCCAGAACCCGAATCAAATTCTCATCTCCATTAGCTCTAGCAACTTCTAAGCGATGTTCCAATCTTTTTTGGATATTAGCCCGATGGACGTCAGAGAGTTTAATGGAGTTTCTGCGTAGATTTGTGTTTAACATGGACTTTTTTAGATAATTTTTTGTGCTTACTCCTCTATTATATAGCCCCTTTTGTTAAAATTGGATGACATAGGTGAAAAATCTTAAAATTTTGTAACGTAAGCTACAGCTTTATTTAAAAAACCTGTGTCGAGTATTTATACTTATGGAGATTTGAGCGGTTTATGGGAATGATGTCACCCCCCTGCGGGTTGATTTATTTTAAGATCGCACCCTCAATCCTCAATATTTCTTGGATTTCATTAGCCGTTGCTGGTGCTAATAACACACCATTGCGATAATGTCCAGTGGCTAATAGGATATTCTCAAACCCTGGTAAATTGCCAATCACAGGGGCTGGAATCCCTTCAGGGCGGGGACGTAACCCTGACCATTGCTTAATAATAGTTGCATTTTCTAAGGCTGGACAAATGGCGATCGCACCTTTTAAGACTAAATTCAATAGTTCAGAATTAGCTAAAATTTCATCCCCGTGTTCAGGAAATTCCACCGTTGCCCCAATCCAATATTCTGCATTTCCTAACGGTACAATATGAATATCATTGCCCGTAATTACAGGTTCAAATCCCAAATTTCCCAAGGTTTCCAGACAACGAACTTGCAACGCCTGTCCTAAAACTGGACGAATATTAATCAATTTTTCCCGATTATTTTCTTTAGCAATATCAGAAATTAACGGCGTTGTCCCTAAACCCGCAGATACCACAACCCAATCACTATTTAACTCTCCTACACCGGTTTTCAAGAATTGACAAACTTGCTGATTATTTGTCGTTTTTACAGTTTCCAAAGATTCTACTTTAATACCGAATTGAAAAGTTACCCCCCGACTTTTAGCCGCCTCGACTAATGCTAAAGTTAAGGCCGTTGGATCAACCTGTCGATCCTGGGGAGAATAGACCGCACCCAACACTTTTCCCTGATTAATCTGAGGATATTTAACCTTAACTTGATCTTGATCTAACCATTGCAATTCTAACCCTTGACTTTGGCGTAAATTAATTAAATTTTTCCATTTTTCCAATTCATCTTCCCCATAAGATAATAATACAATACCTTGCCGATTAAAAGGAATAATCTTACCCGTAATTGCTTCTAATTCGGGAATTAAACTTTCATAACGCTGCATACTAAACTCTCGCAGTCGCCACGCCCGTCCCTTGGTTTTCTGACTAATAATTCCCATCAAAACCCCCAATGCTGAACCAGTTGAGCCTTGAGCCGGAGGATTTTGATCAATAACAGTAATTTTTAAATCAGGATTTTTGGAGAGTTCATAGGCAATGGTTGCCCCGACCACACCACAACCAATAATAACAATAGAATTCATAAAAAATCTTAAAAAACGTTGTTGGGCTTTAGCCCCTCTTACCCCTTGTTGGGCTTTAGCCCTGAGAAATAAAAGAGCGCGCTAAAGCGCAACAACGGCGCAACAACGCAACTACAAAATATTGAGTTTAATTAAGCTTTAGGAACTAAACTCAAGAATGAATCTAAATCTTTGAGCGCTTCTTGATATCCCGACGACGCTTGAATTGGATCACGAACTTCTGCGGCTTTAGAAACCGTAACTAAATGTTCAAATACTTCTCTGGATAATTCACGAGCTTTGGGCTGGGCATCGGGCAACAAATTTTTAGTAATATAATTCATTTCTTGCAACAATGATCCCAATGGCCCATGCACAAAGGCATCCACTTGTACCCAATTCCGAGCGCTAATATACCGAGGAAGTTCAGTGGTAAAGCGATCGCGCAGAGCCACAATATCAGTGTTATGTTTTTGGATTTGTTGAATTTGAATTTCCGTGTAGGTGGTGGGAATTGCCGCTTTTGGAGAACTGCAACCGACCACAAAAGTTGTCACCAGGGCTAAGACACAGGCCAAAATTGAACGATAAACTTTCATATCCTAACTGTTTGAATTTTACTAAAAAAACCACATTCCCCAATCTACTGCGATCAGGGATTCTAATATTGTTGCAGATTTGGGGACATTTGGCTAACTTCTGGCTTTGAAATCCTTAAATTTTGTCTGAAATTCATACATTAACCGATTGACATTATTGGTTTCATTAGGAACAATATCATATTCCCATTTTCGTTTGCGACTCGCCAGGAGTTTTGCTACTGAATTAGAAGAACTATTAGAGACAAAATAACAATCCCCAGATACTCTTAATTCCGAAGAAAAGGCAATAAAAGCCTGAGCTAATTCTAAGGGCAATTCCGAGGCGTAATGGTGACAGTCTATGGCGATAAAAATTCGAGATGCCCGAGGTTCTCTTTTATTCGTCCGACAACTATCGGCTTCCATTTTATACAGAACACAAACATCACAATCATATAATACTCTTAAACGACCATGAATTTTAACTCCCAAATGAATTTCTAAAGGAGGTTTTTGTTCAAATTCAATCACAGCATGGGTATAGGGTTGGGTCAGATCATAAATTTGTCCTGCCCGTCTGCGAAACACTAAGGTTTCTGGATTTCGTTTCAAAACATCTTTATAATAAACTAAGGCTCCTTCATTCCGAGCGGCTTTGATAATAATATTAAAAATGTAGAATTTAAACGAATCCTCAATATCTCTGGCGGTTTCAAGATCGGGATTTAAACTCTGTTTTAACTGTTGATTGATATTATCCAATAAAGCAGTATTAATCGACATTGGTTCCGATCTCCTGACGTAATTCTTCCAGCAATTTTTTTAATTCTTGGCGGTGTTGTTGGCGGCTATTAACAGATTCAACACTATATTTAAACATTGTACCCTTTCCATCCACCGAGGAGGTAAATCTCAATTCCGGTTTTAAATCACAATTCTGGGTTTCATGGCGGAAAATATCCAGAATTTCTGTTTCGATTTCTCCGGTATTAATTACGGATTTCTCAATGGCATTAATTAAAAGTAAAAGTTGTTCTTGGGGGCTATAATAATTTAACTTTAAATTAGGAGATTTCCGTCCTGATACCAATTCTTCGGTAGTTTTTCCCGCACTAATAACATCGGCAACTTCTTCCGTTACCCACCCCAATTTTATAGAGTTTAGCATCTCTACAAGTGCCTGATAAACCGCTAAACAATCTTCTTGATTCATGATGGTTTCTGATGAGTTTCGACACTGTGCGATCCCTCACCTTCTTCTATTCTAACAATTTTTTGTAAAAATGACTTAAAAATCAACTTTTTTTGTGAAAAACCAAGAACCCTTAATTATAGGAACGTGTAGCGGTTTAAACTGTTAAGCTGCATATTGCCATCGGGGATACTGGCACAACAAGGGATTGATTATCGCAATTCTCAGACTGATTAGGACAAAGACTAATCCAGCTAACCGCTTACGTTGAAACCTTTTCCCTCTGTCACCTGTTCCCCCCTCTGCTAAAATCGAGCTTCCACCGGGGCTTGAGTTTTGAGGAATTCCGTATTGACTCCCGACTCCCGCACCAAGACAATTTTGCCCGTCCGAGCAATTTCCCGAATCCCAAACCGACTTAAAACCTGGACAATAGCCACCATTTTTCCGGGGTCGCCAACCACTTCAATAGTTAGGGCGTCATCCCCAATATCCACAACCCGCGCCCGAAAAATTTGGGCTAACTCAATAATCTCAGAACGAGTCGCACTGCTATTATAATTAACCTTTAATAGCATCAATTCCCTTTCCACACAGGGAACTCCGGTAATATCCTGCACTTTCAGAACATTGATCAGTTTGTAGAGTTGTTTGGTCAACTGTTCAATAATATGGTCATCCCCAGGAACCACCATTGTAATTCGAGAAATCCCCGATTGTTCCGCCGGGCCAACGGCTAAACTCTCAATATTGAAACCTCGACGGGCAAATAAACCCGCAATGCGCGTCAGGACTCCGGCTTCATCTTGAACTAAAACAGATAGGGTGTGTTTCATGCTGGCTACAAATTAATCTGGGACTACGCTCCCGACTTAAAATTAACTATATTAATCATCAATTGTACACCGAATCCAGATCACGGATTTAATAGGATTACGCAGATTAACACAGATTAAAATCCGTGAAATCCGTGAAATCCTCTTAAATCCGTGATCCATTTCAAGATTAAACTCTCTGATTTGGGCGTAAGACGCTACACTGTACAGTCAGGAAATGCTTAAGAGAATTGACAGTCATGCCTGTTTCTAACCTATCCCAGTCTTTTGCTCGATCTAGTTCTGACTCCGATCAGGAATTTGATGTGATTGTAATTGGTTCTGGTATTGGGGGACTGGTGACGGCGACCCAATTGGCGGCCAAGGGTGCAAAAGTTCTTGTCCTAGAAAGCTATATTATCCCGGGCGGCAGTTCTGGATATTTTGAACGGGACGGATACAGATTTGATGTCGGTGCATCCATGATTTTTGGATTTGGGGACAAAGGAACCACCAACCTCCTAACCCGCGCCCTGGAAGCTGTGGACGTCACCCTAGAAACCATTCCCGATCCGGTTCAAATTCATTATCACCTACCCAATGATCTCAAATTACGGGTACATCGAGATTATGAGAAGTTTTTGCAAGAACTAATTACTCGCTTCCCCCAGGAAGAAAAAGGAATTCGTAAATTTTATGATCAATGCTGGAAGGTCTTTAACTGTCTGAACTCCATGGAGTTGCTATCTTTGGAAGAACCTCGTTATTTAATGCGGGTATTTTTTCAAGAACCCGGTTCCTGTTTAGGATTAGTTCAGTATTTACCCCAAAATGTCGGAGATATTGCCAAACGTTATATTAATGATCCTGAACTTTTAAAGTTTATTGATATTGAATGTTACTGCTGGTCAGTGGTTCCGGCTGATTTAACCCCGATGATTAATGCTGGAATGGTATTTTCCGATCGCCATTATGGAGGAATTAATTATCCCAAAGGAGGCGTCGGTCAAATTGCGATCAAATTAGTCGAAGGATTAGAAAAATTTGGTGGACAAATTCAATATAAAGCTAGAGTCAAACAAATTATATTGGAAAACGGAATAGCCGTTGGAGTAGAACTAATTGATGGTAAAGTTTATCGAGGCAAAAGAATAGTTTCTAATGCCACCCGTTGGGATACCTTTGGCAAATTAATTCCCTCCGACTCTATTCCAAAGGCTGAAAAAAAATGGCGAGAACGCTATCAAAAATCCCCTAGTTTCTTGAGTCTACATTTAGGAGTAGAAGCCTCAGTCTTACCTCCAGAAACCGATTGTCACCATATTATTGTCGAAAATTGGGATAAAATGGAGGAACCCGAAGGCACAATTTTTGTGTCCATTCCGACTTTATTAGATCCAAGTTTAGCCCCGGAGGGCTATCATATTGTTCATGCTTTTACCCCTAGTTGGATCGATGATTGGCAAAAATTACCCGAGTTTGAATATGAAGCCAAAAAAGAACAAGCTGCGGGCAGAATTATTGACCGTTTAGAAATACTTTTCCCCGGGTTAGATGCCGGGTTAGATTATATGGAAGTGGGAACGGCGCGATCGCATCGTCGCTTTTTAAACCGACAGGATGGAACCTACGGCCCCATTCCCGCCTATAAATTAAAAGGACTTCTGGGAATGCCCTTTAACCGCACATCTATCCGAGGGTTATATTGTGTCGGTGATAGCACTTTCCCCGGCCAAGGATTAAATGCTGTTGCCTTCTCCGGCTTCGCCTGCGCCCATCGGGTAGCCGTTGATTTGGGACTTTAATTAGTCATCAGTGTAGAGACGTGACCGGGCGCAACCATGCCGAAGGCTATTGGTGCGTCTCTGATAATTAAGCTGTTAATTGCAGTATTTTATCGGGTTGTATTTTTCTGTTCAATTACTTTTTCTGTTTTTTCGGGATTCTGTTTTTTCTTTAAATCAGCCCCCGCCGTGATTTTATCTCTAATGCTGTTAGGCGTTGATCATGGAGGGAAGAAAAAATTTTCTCCCCTCTTTTTAAACTAATTTTGCCGTTGATACCTTTAGGCGTTGATCACTCACAAAAACGATAATTCTCCGATCACATCCAAACGCTTAAAATCACTCAGGGCTAGGAATTTTTCCGAGAGGGTTTCCGCAATGGTCGGTGTAATCCAACCCATTTGTTTCAATAGATGAATCGCCGTGGCATATTTAGCCCGGGTTGACCCATCCATGACTTTAATTGCTAATCCCAAACCTTCCCCAATGCGTCCCACACATTGCACTCCTTCCGCCCCGGACTTGCTGACCAGTTCTCCTTCGGTTAAACGCATTAATTCCGTATCAAAATGTCCCTCTCCGGCTACCATTTCGGGATGATGGGTCATGGCCCGGACAATCCGTTCCCGGTCTAGGTTATCTCCAGAAGCCAATTGAGCATAGAGTATCCCCATTTGACCCAATTCCAAATAATAGGTCGGCGCTCCGCAGTCATCCCTGGCGCTGAGAAACTCATCGGGAGGTAGTCCTAATAATTCTCCGACTTTACCAATAATCAATTGTTGTAGAGGATGTTTCCGTTGTAAATAGCTTTCTAATGGCCAATGACATTGTTGACAAACCGCTAACATCCCGGCGTGTTTTCCCGAACAGCCATGTTGCAGGGGGCTATTTTTCCCGGCTGGAATCGGACACTGGAGTTGGACGGGTTCAACATCGGCCCGCCAGAGAATATTAAAAGCCTGTCGAGCCTGTTCGACGGTTCCTTGATGGGAACTACAAATAATCGCTAAATCAATATCGGTTAAATCATATCGTTCCATTGTGCCTGTAGTCGTCACGGCTAAGGCTTGAAAGGGTTTTAAGGCTGAACGGATAAAGGTGGCGGTGTCGGAGTTTCCGGCAACGGATAACACCCGTCCTCGGTGATCACAGACCGTCGCTTGCACCCGATGGGTAGACTCAACCAGTCCTTCCCGCAGGAGTCTAACTTCCAGTTCTTTAGCTTGTGTTCGTTTTCCCCGTGTCATATTTTAAAGTTTAGAGTTTATCAAGAGAATCGGTGAATATTTACAACAAGACCCAGATTAATCCTCCTCCAAGCAACAATCCGGCTATTCCATAATAGGTTTGTCGTAATCGAGTTAGAATCGGTTGCACTTGATGGGAGAGAATTAACCGATCTTGGACTAAAAATTCCGGGGTTTTCAGCCAAGTCTGGCCATCATACCATCCTGATTCTTCGTAGAAAATCCTAGGATTGAGCAGGCGGGATCTAATATAGTACCAGCCTAAAGATAACCGAATCACGACTAAGGTTAAAATAAAAGTTGCTCCAGAAGCAGCACCAAGAATCAACTGCCCCGGATATTTGCTCGGTGTAAAACTAGCCGCGGCGACGGGACAAAAAATAATCCAGCTAATCAACCACACCCAGAGCAACTTTCTCAAATATTGGGGCCAGTTGAGTGTGACCCAACTAAAAAACCAAGATTCTTTGAGTTCTTGATATTCATTAACAGGACGTTGTTCCGGAGGAACCGGACAGATGGATACCGAAACATCTCTCATATTAAGAAATCTGGGATTTTTTAAGATATTGCTTTTAATTTTATGGCAGTTAGGACTTGACATTCCCCCGATGGCAAATATTTAGACAATATTAAAGATGGGCTTCGATAGAACAGGGTAGTTAACTCCCAGTTCATTTGGTACAGGACTTACGCATATAACGGTGTGACAAGGCTTTGAAATTGCTTCACGACCCTTCGCAATCACACAATTACGTGATCTGTGCGTAAGTCCTTTAATTCTTGCAAGTCCCGGTCAACCTGTTCTCAATAAAATCAAGGGAAAATGCCACAATAGAGAAAGTTAAGTTTTGAATACATAGAGTATGACCACGGCAACCGAACTTCCACCTTTAATTCCCCGGGAACTACTGTTTGGCAACCCCGAACGCACTAGCCCCCGTCTGTCCCCCGAAGGTAAATATCTGGCTTATATTGCCCCCGATGAAAAGAATATTTTACAGGTTTGGTTAAAAACCGTTGGACAGGAGGAAACCCGAGCTTTAACCCGTGATCCAAAACGAGGTATTCGATTATTTTTCTGGACTTATGACCCCGATCAACTGATTTATGTTCAAGACTCCGATGGCGATGAAAACTGGCATTTATATTTAGTAAATGTCCAAACCCAGGTTGTTCGAGACTTAACTCCGTTTCAAGGAGTTCGAGCGCAAGTTGTTAATTTAGATCACAAATTCCCCGATCAAATTTTAGTTGGGATGAACCTGAAAAATCCTCAAATTTTTGATGTTTATCAGGTAAATTTAAAAAACGGAGCCGTTGATTTCCATACGGAAAATCCGGGTAATATTGTTAGTTGGACGGCCGATGCTGAGTTTAATATCCGGGCGGCAAGTTCTAGCACCGATGATGGTGGGTTTGATTTATTATATCGAGAAACTCCCGAACATCCTTGGGAAACCCTCCGTCATTGGGGGCCCGATGAAGAAGGAGGGGCGGCTTTCTTTTCCAATGATGGCAAAATTTTATATATGGTGGGTAACCATCATGCCAATGCCGAAAGATTAATTGCTTTGGATTTATCGACTCGTCAAGAAACAGTAATTGCTGAAGATCCTGAATATGATATTGGCGGATTATTAGCCCATCCTACCACCCAAAATATTGAGGCGGTTTCTTTTTATAAAGATAAGGAAGAATGGCAAATTATTGACCCGATTATTGCCGAAGATATCGAGGCAATTAAACAAATTCGTCCGGGGGAATTTGGGATTAGTCGAACATTATCCGATGAAAAATGGTTAATTAGTTTTGTCACCGATGACGGCCCGGTGTATTTTTACGTTTACGATCGCCCCACCAAAACCCATAGCTTTTTATTCAGTAATAAACCCAAATTAGAAGGCTTATCTTTAGCCTCCATGGAACCCATTTCTTACACCGCAATTGATGGGTTAACCATTCATGGTTATTTAACCAAACCCGTTGGGGTTGAGCTTCCCGCCCCGACGGTGCTATTGGTTCACGGTGGCCCCTGGGCGCGAGATACCTGGGGTTATGACTCCCAAGCCCAATGGTTAGCTAACCGGGGTTACGCGGTCTTACAGGTGAATTTCCGGGGATCAACGGGCTATGGCAAAGCCTTTCTAAATGCCGCCAACCGAGAATGGGCGGGAAAAATGCACCAGGACTTAATTGATGGTGTGAATTGGTTAGTTGAAAATGGCATTTCCCAACCGGATAAAATCGCGATTATGGGCGGGTCTTATGGAGGTTATGCGACCTTAGTTGGCTTAACATTTACTCCCGAAGTTTTTGCCTGTGGCGTGGATATTGTCGGGCCGAGTAATATTATTACTTTGATGCAAAGTATTCCGCCCTATTGGGAACCCATTCGCAAGAATTTCTATCATCGGGTCGGGAATTTAGACACGGAACCGGAATTTTTAAAACAGCGATCGCCTTTATTTTTTGTTGACCGGATTGAAAAACCTTTATTAATTGGTCAAGGAGCCAATGATCCCAGGGTTAAACAACCGGAAAGTGAACAGATATTTGAGGCGATGAAACAAGCTGATAAACCTGTAGAATATGTGTTATATACCGATGAAGGACATGGTTTTGCCCGTCCTGAAAATCGCTTACATTTCTATGCAGTCGCCGAAGAATTTCTGGCTAAATATTTAGGCGGACGCTTTGAACCGGTGGGAGAAATGACCGGACATTCTGGTGTGATTAAATCCTGAAATTAACCCAGGGCTGTAGAGACGTTGTACACAACGTCTCTAGAGGTATTGATGATTTGATTAACCCGTTAATTACCCCAAACTTTACTGTTTATGTTCCAATATATTCTCGGTATTTTATTTCCCATTATCATTGGATTTACACTAAATTCTTCGGTGAAAGTGGTTAGTACCAGTGACCAAGCTATTGTTGAAAGATTAGGTAAATATAAACGGACTCTAAAACCAGGACTCCAATTTATTATTCCTGTGGCGGAGAAAATTGTTTATTATGATACCAACCGTGAACGTTTATTAGATATTGACCCTCAAGAAGTGATTACAAAAGATCAAATCACCCTCAGAATTAATGCGGCGGTTTTTTGGAAAATTGAAGATTTACAAAATTTTTATTATAACGTTGAAACCGATAAAACCAAAGAAGCGATTTCTAATTTAGTTTTAACCACACTTAGGGCAGAAATCGGGTTAACGAATCTGGAAGAATTATTAGCTAAAATTAAAGACATTAACAGAAGATTATTATATGCCTTAGCAGAAGGAACAAAGACCTGGGGAATTACTATAATTCGGGTTGATATTCAAAATATTACTCCTCCTAAATCTATCCAAGAGTCAATGGAACGCAAACGGGTTGCTGAAAGTCAAAAACAGGCAGAAATTTTAGAAGCTCAAGGACAAGCTCAATCGATTCGAGTGTTAGCAGATACTTTAGGATTAAAAACCAATAGTCAAGAATTTTTAAAATTTTTAATTACAAAACAATATGTTGAAGCTAACCAACAGTTAAGTCAAAGTGCTAATTCAAAAATTATCTTTATGAACCCTAGTCAATTAACAGAATCCATTACTAATCTAATGGAAACCAATACGGAAAATTTGAACAATCCAATTATTTTACCCAATTTAGAAGAAGTAACTAAAATTCAACCTAATCCTAATATTCAAAAAACCTAGACTATGCCTTTATAGCAGGGAACACCGGAACAGCCCCCCAAACCCCCCGTGCACGGGGGGCTGGGGGGAAAACACTTTACCGTCTGGGTTCCAATATCCGTCTGGTGTCTTAACTGCCTTGGCGGTTGCTTTATCTCCAAACTACTCAAACTCGAATTTTCTCTCGTTTTATTGATTTTTCTAAACTTGGTTTTTCATTCTACCCTATTTAGGGCTTGCTGAATAAGGAATGGAAAAGGAAAAGAATGATTAATTAATTTTGCTTTTTGTTGCTCATCGGATATCAAACCCGCTAACCAGAGGAAAGTTTGGGCATAGGCTTGGGACTCAAGGGGGCGCATCCAAGGTTTAACAGTGGGACGGGAAAAATAGTTACGCAGGAGTTGTTCTGACTCAGACGCCATTTGACTTATTGTTTCGAGCGTTAACGGTTGAGTTTCCAAACAGCAAACCGTGGGCTGTTCCAAACAAACCGCCGCCGCTCCCCTTGAGGATAGATTCAATAATAAATCTAGGGTAGTGGCTTGTGGAGATAGTTGGGGATGAAAGCCACCATAACGCTGTAACCAACTATGCCGAAATAAAATAGCGCTAGTTCGGATAAATTGCCACAGGGTCGGTAACATCCAAGCATGAACACCGTGCAACCCTTCCCGTCCTTGTAGAACCGACTGAAAAGCAGCAATATTAATCGTGTTGTCCCTAGAGCCTGAAGCAGTTAGCCAAGAACTGAAAACCATTTCTAAAGAACCCGCTTTCTGTTCAAAGCAGGCGACCTGCTGGGCGAGTTTGTCTGGTAAAAAGACATCTCCAGGCTGCAAAAAGCTGATAAATTCTCCTTGAGCTATCTCCAAACCTCGATTCCAAGCCGCGACAATTCCCTGATCGGGTTGATGGATATAATTAATTAAGGGATATTTTACTTTAAGTTGCGATCGCATTTCACCCGTAAAACTATCATCAATTACGATAATTTCAAAGTCGGTAAAAGTTTGTTGGTAAACACTATCAATGGCCTGACTCCGTAGAGACGAGCCACGGCGCGTCTCCTCCTCCGCAGAGGTCATAGAAATAATCACACTAACTTTAGGGGTATGGTTAGGAGACAGAGGAGTTAAGTAGACCGTTGCATCCGCACTATTTCCCGCCAAACGACCCTGGAGGAAGGTTTGATTTTGTTGTGCTTCTATTCCTTGAAAGGCTTCTAAACGCCGTCCTGATAGATGGTTATAATCGTGATTTTGATGAATAGCGGTAATTAATTGACTTCCATTAATCACCGGAATATTGTTAGATTTAACGAGGGTTGGATATTGGGAGAAATTGATAAAGGGGTCGCTATCATAATATATCCTCACTAATCTTCAATGGTTTCTGTTAGAACTTGGCTTCGACATCTTATGAGAGTTTTAGATATAATACATAATATAGCCATCCTAAATCAGTTGTAATATTTCCATCTATATTTACCCCTCCCAACCCTCCCCTTAGTAAGGGGAGGGCTAGGGTGAGGTTATATATTTCTATCACAAATCATTTAAGATTGCTATAGTAAAATTTTTTAGGGTTAAAGTTAACTATTAATACCATGAATTCTAAAATAGTTTCACAATACGAACAAGATTTTTATGGCTGGACACAGTGGCAAGTACAGGTAATAGCCAACAGACAAGTATCAGAATTAGATTGGCAAAACTTACAGGAGGAGGTACAAGCCTTGGGAAGACAGGAATACCGAGAATTAGTCAGTCGTATTACTGTCTTGTTAGGGCATCTCCTCAAGTGGCAATATCAACCAGAAAACCGTTCTCGCAGTTGGTTTCTGACCATCAGAGAACAACGCCGTGCCATTAGTCGCCATTTTTATCGTAATCCTAGCTTAAAGTCTCGCATAATTGACGCTTTAGAAGATGGCTTTGAAGCAGGAGTTGATTTGGCACTACGAGAAACAAACTTGCCATTAAGAACTTTTCCCGAAAAATGTCCATACAATTTTGAGGAAGTTATCGCAGATGGTTTTATCTGCGATACTAGCCAAGATTGGGAATATTGAACACCGAGAGTGCCTTGAGAATTAAGTTTCACGTCAGGAATATAGCCTAAACCAAACTCTTTGGCGGTTGCTGACAATATATCCTCCCTAATCTTCCATAGTTTCCGCTAGAACTTTTGCTAATAATTTAACTATTGCTGCATTATCGGATTTTGATTTTTTACTAACGGTGATTTCCGGTTGATATTGAACTTGAGTTAATTGAGTTTTCGCTTGTTCTAGTTCGGTTTTTAGTTTGGTGATTTCCTCTTTCTGTTGATGAAACTGGGAAACATATTGTTCTAACTCGACCTGCACTTCATCCAGTTGAAATTGAGTTAATTCTAATTCTTCTCGAACTTCATGCAGTTCTGAACGAGATTGGTCAAATTCTTTCTGGGTTTGTTTAATGTTGATTTGAGATTTTTCTAATTCAATTTGAGTTTGTTCTAATATAGTTTGAGATTGTTTGAGTTCGGTTTGAAGTTGTTGATTTTGGTTTTGAGATTGTTCTAATTCCGTTTGAGATTGTTCTAGCTCTGCTAATATTTGATCCCGTTGAGATTCTAACTCAGTTAAATTTTCCGCATTTGCGTCCAGTTGAGATTGAGATTGTTTGAGTTCGGTTTGAGTTTGTTCTAATTCGGCTAATATCTGATCCCGTTGAGATTCTAACTTAACTAAATTTTCTGCATTTTGTTGTTGTTGAGATTGAGATTGTTCTAATTCGGCTAATATTTGATCTCGTTGAGATTCTAACTTAACTAAAATTTCTGTACCTTCGTCCAGTTGAACTTGAGATTGTTCCAATATTAACAAAACCTCTTGGTATTGGGACTGTAAAATTTCTAACTCCTGTTTGGTTTCTTGAAGTTGCTTGGCAATTGAAGATAGGGGTTTAACCGGATGAATTCCGTCCTCAGTCCTAACAGTTTGACGCACATAAAATGCTTCTCCCCAAGCGGGATGGTAAGGAGTATCCTCGGCAACAATATCAAATTGATAGTCGGAGAGAAACTGATTAACTTCTTCCGCTAATGCACCGCCTTCAAATAGTTCTTGATAATGAACATTGGTGTAAATAGCATCTAAGGTATTTAGAAGTTGGTTAGCACCTTCCAAGGCCAAAAGTTCAGCACCTTGGATATCGAGAATCAGAATATTAAAATCACTAGGAGATAGGTTCAGTTCTTCCAGGAGAGTATCCAGGGTGCGCGAGGAAAGGGTGAGTTGTTGAATTTCTTTAATATTGGGGTAAATTTCACTGTACTGTTTCCAGGGCAAAATAGAACTGCTAGACTCAAGGGAAGTTAGGTGCAGGGTAACGGTGTCGTTATGGTTGGCAATAGCAGCTTGAACCACCTGGATATTGGGACTATCGGCAAAATTCTCTTGCAGTCGTTCAACGGCGCCTTGGTTGGCATCAATGACTAGGATTTTAACGGTATTGGGGAGGTTGAGACGTTTGAGGGTTTTGCCATCGTAAGCACCAATCAAGATAATGCCGCGTGGGGTGATGTTGTGGTGTTGGCAGAGGTCGGGAAAGTTGAGTTTCATGGAGAGGGTTGCTTGAGGTCTAATGATTTGAGTTTCCATTGTATCAGGTAGTAGAATTGAATTAACGGAAACCATTAATAACTGATCCTATCCTTATTTATAATGCCCATTGCTAGGAGTACCAATATGTTTACAGAAGAAAAAGTGACTACTAATGTTGAAGATAAAGATATTCAATTAATGAATTTAGAGGAGTTTTTTGAATGGTATCCTGATGGTCATGGTCGCTTTGAATTACATAATGGAGTTATTGTTAAAATGCAACCGACAGGAACTCATGAACAAGTAGCGGGCTTTTTAGCTTTGGAACTGGGTGTGGAAATTAAACGTTTAAATTTGCCATTTTTTATCCCCAGACAAGGGCTTGTTAAAGCAATAGACTCTGATAAATTAGCTTATATTCCTGATGTGATGGTATTAGATTTTAATGCTATTATGAATGAATCTATGTGGAAAAAGCGATCGACGATTACTCAAGGAACAAGCATTAAATTAGCGATAGAAGTCGTGAGTACCAATTGGCAAGATGATTATTTAATGAAACTAGGAGAATATGAAAAATTAGGTATAGGTGAGTATTGGATTGTTGATTATTTGGGTTTAGGAGGTCGGCGCTATATTGGTGATCCCAAACAACCGACTATTTCGGTTTGTAATTTAGTGGAAGGAGAATATATGGTAAATTTATTTAGGGGTAAAGATATAGTGCGATCGCTTACTTTCCCAGAACTTAATTTAACGACCGAACAGATATTTCAAATCGGGCAATAAACCCCTATTATAATCTATAATTAAGTAACAAAAACTTGAATATCAATGATTTTCATTGTCTAACCTTAGTAAAAATTGATGGATGTCAGTCTCAAGATTTTCTTTTAATTTTAATGCTTTATCCAAATTGATTTTAAGTTGTTCATACTCAATGGTTGCACCATAAGGATGGTGAAAAAAGTGACGGAAGCCTCGCAAATTATTCAAAATAGCATGGGTATTATAAGATAAAAATGCCGGACGGATATCAGGAATTTCGATGGTCATTCTCTGGAGTAATAAACTATGCCATTGGCTAGAGTTACTAATATTATTTTCAAAGCAACTAGCCACTATTTTCAGTAAGTCCTCAGTGGCACAGTATAGGTTATGAATTTGATAGGCAATACTTTCTAAGATTACGTCATCATCTACTGCCAACTTCGCAACCCTATCTAGTAGTTTTTGATGAATTCTTTGTATATGATTCATCTGACCCTCTAAGTCAACTTTTAAAAGGATGAGTTTATTGCTGTCCATGGAATACCTGTTTGTCTAATCCGATCGCCAAAGTGACATTTGTAAAGTTCAATTACATCCACATCACGCCCCATAGTCTCAGAAATAAAGCCAATTACAGCAAAAAAATCATCGGGATTAATTTGCTCAACAGCGATATCAATATCAGAGTTTTGATGAAATCTTTGGGGTTGTGTTAGCGAGCCAAAAATATAGGCTGTTTGAATACCATACTGCAATCCATGTTCATCTAGCCATTCCACAACTTTTTGCAACAATTTTTGACGTTCTCTCTCATTTTGTTCATAGCGATCGCGAATAATTTGATCTAACTTAGACGTCTCAAAGGGAGTAGTTAATTTCATGCTTGATGTCCTTCGGGAAAAAAATCCTCATCTACCAAATCTTCCCAAGTATAAGGGCAACCTTGAGGAAAAACCTTCTCGTCCAGAAAAGTCTCTTTACTCGCTCCTTTGCGTCCATACTTATACCCCTTACTAACGGCTTCTTGGATTCGAGTTTGCAATCCAGGATTATCCTCAAGGATACGTTCTATTTGAATTCTTTGCTTGTCAATAGAATGTCGCCAACTTGGGGAGCGACGTTCTTTCTGATATTGCCATTTCAACAAATGCAAGGTTAGCTGTTCAATTGCAGATACAAACGCTCGATATTCACTGCGTCCCAAGTCTTCAATCTCCTCAATAATATTGCTCCAATCCACTTGATCAAATTTTTTTTCCCGCAGTAATTGAGCCTGTTGACAAGACCAAGTATAAAAATCATTCTCGTAAAGATTATGTTGAATCATATTTTCTGTTTTGCTGATAGGCTAATCTCATTGCTTGAATAGGGATTTCAACCATCTCTATCTTAATCCAAAGATTTAAACAAAGGCGGTTGAAACCGCATCTACACAAACAAGACCTGCCGACACGGGTTGAAGATTTCACCGGTCGGATTTTTCTTTTCAACCCCAAATACCATCTTTGTCCGCGAAGGCGGACATCGTTTGTGTAGCCGCGATTTCGATCGCCTTTTAATTACCCGGCTTTATTCCTTTCTACCACTTTTCAACGAAAAGTGCACTAGGGGAAGTTGTGATCGCCTTGAGGCAATTTCTCGTCCGTCTTGATAACAATCTTCAAGAATTTCCTTAAATCAAGTCTGGATCAATCCCTAGCTCACGCAACTTAGCCGCCAACTTAGCCGCCCTTTGTTCAGCTTGATGTTGAGCCTGTTCAGCCTGATGTTGGGCTTGTTCAGCTTGATGCTTGGCTTGTTCCATCTCTCTTGGGCTAAGTAATTTAGCTCCTGACTTGGGTGCATAAAAACGCATCTCACCATTTGCCTCTAACCATAGCTCTAAGCCAAGTGTTTCAGAATAAACCCAGAGGCGATCGCCATGAATCTGCTCTGAAATTGGTAAATAATTGCCTTCAATCAAACGAAATCCTTGCAAAGATGGCTTCAAATAGTCAGCAGTCGGATCATATTGAAAATATTCTTCCACTCCCAAATAAGCATATAAACCTCTTTTCGTACCACGATCTTCACTCTTCGTACTTTTTGAAGTAATTTCCAGTACAAAGTCAGGGATTTTGCCCTGTTCCTCCCATGTCTTGTAGGAAGGGCGCTTTTTTTTCTCAACGCCAAACACCACAAACACATCGGGGGCTACGACTGCTTTGGGGTTGCCCTGTTCGTAATAGATAAATAAATTTCCAGAAACATAAACATTGGCATTATCTTGAAAATAACTGTCTAAGGCTTCGACACCATAAATCAAGTAATCTCTAGTTGCATCACTCTCAGCCATTGGCAAGCCATCACTATCAGGATAAGTAACATCAAAAAGTGAATATTTTAGGGAAGTTGTCATCATTGAGACCTCATAAAACCCGATCTTAAGACTAGGGTAACATATTCACCATTTCACCAGACAAGCTTTAAACAAAGGCGGTTGAAACCGCATCTACACAAACAAAACCCGCCGACGCGAGTTGAAGATTTCACCGGTCGGATTTTTCTTTTCATCCCCAAATACCATCTTTGTCCTGATGGTGCACGGATATCGTTTTTTTGTTCTATCCATTCCCCTAATCGCTAATTTCCACAATCGCTTCTCCAGCTTCTAGCATTGGTAATGCTTCGGCAAAAGTATTGCTCAAAATCAGTCGCAGGTTTCGGTTAGTAACATTCCCACAAGTCAACCAGAGAATTTGAGGAGGAGTTCCTAAACGAGTAACTAACTCCACAAAATCGCTGTCTTTACTAACAATAACCGTCCCTGGGTTCCTGGCAGCATTGAAAATCTCTATATCTTCAGCATCTCGTAACCCCAAATCTCTAATAGCCGTAGCATTAACATTAAAAGTTTCGACCAACCAATTAGCTAAACTTGGAGGAAGTTGGGCATCAATCCAAAAATTCATACTGTTAATTTAGGAATATTAGTTCGTCGGGCAGCAAACAACAAACAAGCTTGAATATCCTCCGCCTCCAAGTCGGGGAAATCTTCTAAAATTTCCCCACTACTAACATTTTCTGCCAGCATCTCTAAAATATCAGAAACGCGAATTCGCATTCCTCGAATGCAAGGTCTCCCTCCACATTGCCTGGGGTTATAAGTAATTCGATTAAGCAAGCTTTTTGCAGTCATTTTAGTTACATTTATTCCTTTCTACCACCAGAGTTTCTAGCCACAGGGAATGGTTAGCATCAGCAACGCACAGATTTAGCGGTAAAGCTCGTCCTAAATCCTCATAAATCTCAACCACAGCAGCTAGAGCATCGGTGAACATTGGTCAGAGCTTCCTCAACGGTGTCACCCTCGGTCAGAAGTTCTGGCAATAATGGGGATGTCACCGTAAATCCCCCTTCAGGTTGTGGTGAGAGCAGCAATGGAATCTTATAAAGCATTTTCTGTAGATTCTCCTCTATAGAATTCACGATCACATCCTCTAAACGCCCAGTACCCCAGTGTTGGCGACATAAATGTTCAATGAGTTGGACATTGATTGATTATACAAGATGCTTTGGGAATAATTAAAGATTTAAACAAAGGCGGTTGAAACCGCGTCTACACAAACAAAACCTGCCGACGCGGGTTGAAGATTTCAATCGCCTTTTAATTACCCGGCGTGCGATCGCTGACTTTCTTAGAACTGAATTTAATAGTGAATATTGAAGACAACTTCTGCATTAAGCTGAAATCCAGTTTTCTAATTTAAGCGCGGAAATTCGGCTATAATGCCTGGTGTTATTTGTTACTAAAATATGGTTTCTAGTCAGAGCCATACTCGCAATCAGTAAATCAAAATCTGCAACGGGTTGTCCTATTTTCCTAAGTCTTGCTTTTAATTCTCCAAACATTTTTCCAGCCCGATCGTCTAGAGATATAACTTCAATATCTTGAACAAAGTTATCTACGCGACTTAAGTTTTCTGTTACTCGTTGAGAATTATAAGCACCAAAATACAATTCAGCCACAGTAATATGGCAAATATAAATCTGGCTCCATCCTATCTCCTCAATTTTGCTCCTGACTGAATTAATATTTTTCATCCAGTAAATGCAAATGTCGGTATCTAATAAATAATTCATAAACTAATATAGCAATCCTATTTGAGTTGTGTTTAAAATCCCTGATCAAAAGGGAACACCGGAACAGCCCCCCCAAACCCCCCGTGCACGGGGGGTTTGGGGGGTAGGGATCTGGGGTAATACTTCTGGCCGTTTCATATCAGTATTGAAATGTTACAACCTATTTAGGATTGCTATATCATAGTTGCTAACAGTACGGCTATCATAAATTTCTTTCACTATTTCTTCTGCTGTAAGTTCATCTTCCCAAGCACCATATTTCTCGATGAATGTGTCTAGTGGATGTGGTTTTGGACTTAGAGTAGATAGTACATCATTTTCCCTAATTTTATTTTCTAATTCTGTTGATGGATAACGCTTTTTTAGTAACTGAATGAAATCCAGTATTAAAAGTTGAGCTTCTTCCGGTAAAGTGTCAATATCTTGACAAACTTCTTCAAATTTGATCAGCATAATTAACTCCTTGAGAAGATTTAAACAAAGGCGGTTGAAACCGCGTCTACACAAACAAAACCCGGATGGTGCGCGGGTTGAAGTGCGATCGCCTTTTAATTACCCGGCGGTTAAATCCTAGGATACTCCATCGCAGCACCCGCACCGATAAACAAACATAAAATAATATTTGTCAAGTACGGATAACCGAACGTTTTATCCTGTGAAACCGAATCTAAAGACCCCGAAAGTCCCCCTTCCCCCCAAACCCCCCGTGCACGGGGGGCTAGGGGGGGTAAACCATCTCTCGTCCCAATTCCTCATAACCACAGCCTGGAGCATCGGTGAACAATTGTAGGGTGGGGATGCGATCGCTTACTTTCCCAGAACTCAATTCAACAGCCGAACAAATATTTCAAATCGGGAAATAAACCCCTATTATAATCTATAATTAAGTAACAACAAGTTGTTGAGTCATAAATATGCTGAGAACATTTTGGGGTACTGTTAGACAAGGAAAAATTGAATTGCTTGATTCAGCAGATTTAGTAGAAGGAACACAGGTATTGGTGACTTTGATTGCTAATGATGAAGCTGAGTTTTGGCTGCAAACCAGTCAGGTTTCATTAAATGCAGTTTGGGATAACGCTGAGGATGATATTTATGCCGAATTACTCAAAAAATGAGATCATTTTGGTTCGCTATCCGTTTTCAGACTTGTCAAGTTCAAAGGTCAGACCTGCGGTTGTGGTGAGTACGCCACACCCCTCTCAAGATATTTTGATCGTACCCCTAACGAGCAGAACTGCATCTTTACTGGATGGGGAGTTTTTGCTTTCTGATTGGTCTGCCGCCGGGCTAAATGTAGCTACGCTTCATGAAAGTTGTTGCCAATGCTACACCCTTGATTCCTTTAGCCCTATTGCAACTAGAAACAGGGATATGATAATATGTTCAAATCGAAATAAAAAATTAGATCAACAAATAATTATGAAATTAAAATTGGGCAAAACCTATACACAGAAAGATAGACTAATACTCCCAGAAGATTTGATTAGAAAAGCTAATCAACAAAAGCGAGAGGGTAAACTCCATGAAGCCATCACTAAATACCGTCGTGCAATAAAGCTCAGTCCTAATTCGTTCATTTTGTATCAAAATTTAGGGGATACTTTGGCACAAAAAGGATTGCTGGAAGAAGCAGTTTTAGAATTCAAAAAAGCTATTGAATTAAATCCTCGTTCCGCATTGTCTCATGGTTACTTGGGAGAGGTTGCGATCAAACAAAAGTTATTTGATGAAGCAATTTTTTATTTTGATCGAGCGATAGAGATTCAGCCTAAGTGCCATAAACATTATAACAGTCTGGGCTTGGCTTTGATGGGAAAAGAAAAATATGACTTGGCTATTAATTATTTTCAGAAAGCAATAGAATTAAAACCAGATTCTTGTTGGGGTTATTATAATTTAAGTCAAGTATTATCAAAACAAAATAAGTTATCTTTAGCTAGTTCATATTACCAGAAAGCGATTAAGCTGAATCCACAACTATCAAACGATAGCGAAAAATCTAATAATATCGTTTCACCTCCAAAAGATAGTCTTGAGATGGCATTTACGGGTGAAAGGTATATCCCTTGGGTTAAAGGTCAAATTAGGTACGAACATTTACATCGGTATGGGCTATGTCTGGAAATCGTGCGCGGTAAGTCCGTTTTAGATATAGCATCTGGAGAAGGTTATGGTTCGGCTATATTGTCGAAAACAGCAAGTTCAGTGGTAGGTGTTGATATTGATATAGATTCTGTTAAATTTGCTGAAAATAAATATCAAGGCAAATCGAATTTAAAGTTTTTGGTTGGTCGGTGTAATTCAATTCCCTTACCTAATGAATCTATAGATGTTGTTGTTTCATTTGAAACTATAGAGCATCATGATCAACATGAGGAAATGATGCAGGAAATTCAAAGGGTTCTCAAAAAGGATGGGATATTAGTTATTTCTTCTCCAAATCGCCTAGTTTATTCAGATTTGCCTAATTACCATAATCCGTTTCATGTTAAAGAACTGTATCACCAGGAATTTGTAGATTTACTTAATAAATATTTTCTATATTTTACCTTATACGGACAAAAAATTTGTATGGGTTCTTTTATTTATTCCTTGAATGATAATGATAAATACTATATAACCCATTATACTAGCAATGATCAAGAAGTTTTGAGGAAAAATTGCTCATTAGATGATCCAGTGTACTTTGTAGCATTATGCTCAAATAATTTTAATGGAATCCAATATGCTTTAGAGTCTGTATATCTTGATAAAAACGACAGCTTAGAACGTGCATCATCAGAGACTAGCAGCTACACGATAACTGCAACAATAATTTCATGTTCACAAGATGACCCAGAAGCACTTTGGGGGTTTAATCTGGATGTAGTACAACAAACTAATACCAGTAACAGTAATGGTATTAAACTTATGTTATTAGGTTGGGTGTTAGGAAAAAAATCGAAGGTGGAGGCTATAGAAATCATCTACAATCATGTAGTAGTTAAACAAGTTTTGATTGATTTTCCCCGTCCAGATGTTGCTCAGGTTTATTCCCATTTACCTGATGCCGAGATGAGTGGATTTGAAACCATTGTTGATATAGGTGAACTTGTAGAGCAGGGAGAGTTACTAATACAAGCTGTTTGTTCAAATGAAAGCTGTATTCCACTCAGCAAAATTCAGTTTCAGGTAGTGGCAGAAGATAAATGACTTTTTGTCGATTTCAAACGGCTTTATTATTCATAGAAAAACACATCTTT
>Ga0082207_1000004_pt1 | contig 152425 bp, 148 predicted proteins | sample LakMenEpi10Aug09_FD_71540 | JGI IMG/M metagenome (GOLD analysis project Ga0082207, IMG submission 71540) | reverse complement strand
GGAGAGGGGGGACTAATTATTACTATTAAACATAAAAAATTATTTATTACTCCCCCTTCCCTAGTAGGGAAGGGGGTTGGGGGGTTAGGTCTTAGGGGTTGGCAATGGAAAATGAAACAGCCCTGGGGGTTTGGGGGGGCTATTTCCTATTGCTAAAATAGGTTTTAAAAATATCCTGAGCAATCGGAGCCGCAGAAACCGCCCCATATCCTCCGGCTTCGACCAAAACAGCGATCGCAATTTCCGGTTTATTCGCAGGCCCAAACCCCACATACATCGCATTATCAGGCTGTCCATGGATTTCCACGGTTCCTGTTTTACCTCCCGTTAAAGGAATTGAACCATCATTTAATCCCCGTCCAGTTCCTTCTTTTACTACATCAATTAACCCAGCTTGAATCAGATTTAAAGTAGATACAGAAATCTTAGTTTTAATCGGTTTTGTTTGAATTGTATTAGTTTGAGATGTTAATAAATGGGGTTGAACTCGCCAACCACTATTAGCCACGGTAGAAACCATCACAGCTAATTCTAACGGGGTGACTAAGACTAAACCTTGACCAATTGCCATGGTCACCGTATCCCCAATATACCAAGGTTCGCCATATAATTTTTCTTTCTCTTTAGGAGTAGGAATTTGCCCGGGATTTGCGCCATCTAACCCCAATAAATCCAAATTAATTGTCCCAGCAATTCCTAATTCTTTACCCCATTTAGCAATATTTTCTGGCCCCGTTTTCACCCCAACCTGATAGAAAAAGGTATTACTACTAAAAGCTAAAGCTTCTTTAAATCCAATTATACCATAACCTTTTCCATGTTCATTAAAAGAAATTCCCCCAAATTTAATTGATGTAGCAGTAGGGATTTTAGAAGTAATGGAAAAATTCCCCGATTCAATTCCCGCCGTGGTGGTGACAATCTTAAAGGTACTACCCGGAGGATATCCCTGTAAAGCTCGATTTAATAACGGTTGTTCCGCACTTTGTAGCTTTTTCCAGTCCTGATTTGTTACCTGATTTATAAATAAATTAGGATCAAAAGTTGGGCCACTAGCTAATGCTAAAATAGCTCCGGTTTTAACATCTAAAACCACCACCGCTCCCCGACGATTTGCTAAGGATTTTTCGGCGGTTTTTTGTAATTCTAAATCTATGGTTAACTGCACCGATTGACCCGGTTTAGGAGATTGCAACCCTAACTCTTGAATTTCCTGACCTTTGGCATCGACTTCAATTAATCTATTCCCCCAAATACCTTTGATTTGGGAATTTACTAATTTTTCAACTCCCATTTTTCCGACCATCATTCCCATCGGATAATTAGGATTTGCTTTTAATTCTTCCGGTGTTGCCTCTCCAATATAACCTAAAATATGAGCCGCTAATTTTCCATTAGGATAATGACGCCGAGATTCTCCCCGCACTTCAACACCATGTAAATTTTCCACTTTTTCTGCTAAACCAATAAACATTTCAGCAGAAAGATTCGGACTCACTCTGACTGGAATTCGAGATCTATATCCAGTTTTTTCTAATTTTTGCAGAATCTCAGAAGCGGGAAGATTTAAAATAGTATGGAGTTGTTCCGCCGTGATTTTCCATTGTTCAGGAGACTGTTCTTGGGGCCATAAATATACGGAACGCGAGAGTTGACTTCCCGCTAATAAATCTCCTTTTCGGTCTAAAATTTGACCCCGTTTAGCCGGGACAGGAATCAGACGTAAACGGTTATTTTCCGCCCGAATACGATTATATTCTCCCTCGATTAATTGTAACTGTATCAGTTTAATTCCTAAACATCCAAAAAAACACCCAATTAATAATAATAAAATCACCCCTTTATGAGTCCGACGACGTTGGATGATTGAATTTTGTTGGGTTGGGATTGTCAGATATGGAGATTTAGACGGAAATAGAGATTCGTTAGCCATAGTTAAGAAATTCTTAGGTTAAACTTCATTATTCTTAATTGTTAATTCCGGTTTCTTGCCTTAAAATCAGAACAAACTGCCACGTTTTCATGGGGGTCAGATGAATGAGTAGTAGTCATCATCTTGTTTTTCCTCCCCAGAGTTACTCTGGGGAATCCCTTACCACCTCTGAGGTTTTAACTCAACTGAATTTTCCTAACCGTGATGTTGCTGTTGGGAATGATTTGCTGATGTTTTTGGCTATACAAGCTCTACAAAGACAAGTTCCCCCCCGTCTGAAAGCTTTTGATGATTTTACGACCGAATTTCAACGGGAAATCTGCAACTATTTTGGCAGTTATCAACAGACCTGTATTTTGATCAATCAATTATTAATAACTGTTGAAAATCTGAATATTATTACTCAATATTGTCAACAAAGTTCTCTAGGAAAAAAACTACCCAACGCTTTATATATTCATCGTTCAGCTTTACCTGAGTTAAATATTGTATTAAGAATATACGAACAATTAAGTCGCTTTTATTTACCTTCATTCAAACCATTTACTCTGATTAAATTTCATACCAATCAATCATTAATTTCTTATTTGTTTTATCCTGATTTTGATCAAGATCCCCATCCTGCCTTAACAGCTAGTTTTCAAGTAAATGTTAAAACCGGACAGGTAAATATTATGGATTATTCTAATAGTGATAATCCTCCAATTTTACATCGAAAAGAAACCTTTGTAACTGCCAATTATCCCAATTACCAAACGTTTAAACAACTAACCAAAACCGAAGAACGATTAGGATTATTAGAAATACCTAAACTTTCATCACTTCAAGAATTTGTTCACCCAGAAACCCGTTTATATCGAACCATTGGAACTCGTAAAGGTTGGCAACAACACTTACATAAACATGGGGTAGAAATCTATGATCATCGAGTGATGAAACTTTCAGAAATTACTAATGATTTAACCGAATTTAATTCCGAAAATGCCTTGCATTTTTCACCAAAAATCGAACGTCATCGCGCCGCTATTCCGCGTAAAAATTTATCCCGTCCGGTGCGTTTAGCCCTGGAAGCGGAAGTATTTCAAGAACACAGCACTTTTTTTGATTATGGTTGTGGATATGGGGGAGATATTCAACGGTTAGCTGAACAGGGGTATACAGGGAGCGGATGGGATCCTTATTATTCTCCACAGACTCCCCAAATAGAATCGGATATTGTGAATTTGGGATATGTAATTAATGTAATTGAATGTCAAAATGAACGACGGGAAGCCTTAATTCAAGCATGGAATTTAGCTCAAAAAGTTTTAATTGTTGCAGCCCAAGTATTAGTGGATGCTCAAGAAAAAGGGATTATGGTGTATGGAGATGGGGTGATTACCAGTCGCAATACCTTTCAAAAATATTATCAACAGGAAGAACTTAAAGTTTATATTGATCAAGCCTTAACTGTTGATGCAATTCCCTTGGATTTAGGGGTTTATATTGTATTTAGAGATGAGAGCGAAGCCGAAAAATTTCGAGCTTCTCGCTTCCGATCTCGGTTAACTTCTCCCCGAATTCGTTTAAACTTAAAACGGTTTGAAGATTATCAAGAATTACTCCAACCTTTAATTGAATTTATCAGCGATCACGGTCGTTTACCCGTGGAAACTGAACTTCCAGAAGCCGAACAAATTCAACAGGAATTTGGCACTATTAAACGAGCTTTTCAAATTATTTTACAAGTTACAAATCCCGAAGAATGGGACGTAATCGCCCATAAACGCCGTCAAGATTTACTGGTTTATATTGCCTTAAGTCGATTTAGTCGTCGTCCGAAACTGTTTCAACTTTCAGAAGCAATGAAAAATGATATAAAAGGTTTATTCGGTAGTTATAGAAAATCTTGTGATTTAGCAGATTTAATGTTATATACTCTGGGTGATCCTAAAATTATTGCCAATCATTGCCAAAACAGTGAAGTAGGTCAAAAACGAGCCAATTCCCTCTGGATTCATATTTGCGCACTGGAAAAACTATCTCCATTACTGCGACTCTATGAAGGATGTGCTAGTCAAACCCTGGGTCGTCCTGAAGGGGCAAACTTAATTAAGTTTCATATCAAAACTCCCAAAATTTCCTATTTATTTTCCGCAGATTTTGATCTCGAAACCCATCCGACCCTAAGTAACTGTATGCAAATTGACCTGCGGGATCTTCATGTTAGCTATCAAACTTATGATGGCCCCAACCCTCCAATTTTGCATCGTAAACACACCTTAGTCACCCCAGAGTATCCCCACCATCAACAGTTGGTAAAACTCTCTGACCAAGAGGAAAAATGGGGGCTATTCGATAACTTTGGGTTGATTCAAACGCGCCTGGGTTGGTTAAAATGTTTAGAAGATCATTGTGCTCAAATCAGGGGTTATCGTGTCTACTGGCGTACTGATGCCGATCCTTATCGGGTAAAATTATTACGTTCCGCTCGTCGGAATCGCAATAAATTATAGATTTTAACCCCGATATCTTTGTTCATCAGTAGCAAATTTATTGTCGAGTCGGGGTAACACGAATTAGATTAAACATTAAACAATGGATATTAAACAATTACTAGAAAAATACGCCCACGGGGAAAGGGATTTTCGAGGTGCCATCTTAATTGGGATTCAACTCAATGGCGTTGATTTAAGTAGTGTCGATTTAAGTGGAGCAAATTTGATTAATGCCGACTTGCAAGAAGCGGATTTAAGCGAAGCCGATTTGACCGGGGTTAACCTAATTAATGCTAATTTAAGTGGCGCTGATTTAAGTGGTTCTGATCTAAGTCGCGCCTATCTGAATGGAGCTAAATTAGTTGGTGCTTATCTTAACCGCACCCATTTAATTAATACCTATTTAAGTGGAGCTAATTTAATTTATACTAAACTAATTGGAGCTAATTTAACCGGGGCTAATCTAACTAATGTTAAATTAATTAATGCGAATTTGACTAGGGCAATTTTGACCAATTCTAATCTCACTGGAGTTAATTTAATTGGGGCTGATCTCACAAGTGCTAACCTTTTAGGGGCCGATCTTAGGGGTGCAAATTTAAGTGGAACCTTAATTGATGAAACCACCCAACTGAGTGATAAATGGCGACTGGTTCAAGAAATTGTCACCCAGGGGGGAATAGAACGGGATTTACGTTATGCAGATTTGAAAGAAACTAATTTAATTGGAGCAAATTTAACCCGCGCTAATTTAAGTGATGCGGATTTAAGCGGTTCTAATTTAAGTGGAATTTATCTCACCGATACAATTGTTGAAAATGCCAAATTTGTCGGTGTTGTCGGACTCTCTCCCGAAGCTAAATTAAACCTCAAACAACGGGGGGCTATATTAGATTAGGAATGAATTTTCTCTTGATCAATCTCTACTTAACTGTTAATTTTATTCAGGACTTGTAAATTCTGCCAAGCTTGAATAAAATTACCCTGCATCAGTTGAGAAACCCCGGTTAAAATCTTAAATTCAGGTTGATTGGGGTTTAACTCTAAAGCTGGTTTTAAAGCCTGTTCTGCTAATTTTGCTTGTAAATTATACAGATAAACAAATCCTAAATAGGCGTGAGCATTGGGGTTTTTACTATCAAGTTGAGTCACTATTTTTAATGCTGCGATCGCACCTTCAGCATCCTGTTGTAAAACATTAGCCAAAGCCAAATTATAAGCAAAATCCAATCTATTAGGTTCCTGTTTTAAGCGATATTCTAACGCCTTTTCCGCTTGAATGGTATAATCTTGAGTCGGATCATATTGATTAATTCTTCCCACCTGAGCAAAAATCGGATCTAACCCCTTAATTCCTGCGGGTAAATTCACAATTAATAATCTTAACTGCGTCACTAAATCCAACTCAGGGGCGACCATAGGAGCAGCTTTAGGATCAATTTTCAAGGTGACATCAGGGGTATTAATATTATAGCTTTCCCCCGTTTCTCGGTTCAAATAAGTGGCTTCTAATTGATAATTTCCTGGGATCAGATTAACCAAAGGTAGCATCGCCATTCGTTCTATAACTTGATAACTTTGATCCGGTGCATCCCCATATAATTGTCCTGTTCCTATCCCATGATCATGAATCAAAACCGATAAACCTTTAGGGTTAGGGTTAGTTAATTTCCAATTTAAAATCACAATTCCCTGCTGTAATTCCTGTAACGATCCTCGCCATTGATAAGTAACTGGAACCGGAACCCCAGGAGGAGCTTGAGATGGAATTAAAACCCTTTCTAACTCTATTTTGGGAATCGATTCTTTTAGAGGTAAAACCTCTACAAAGGGGATTATTCTTTCATATAAATTTAAAAAACTATTATCCGGTAAAAGCCATTGTTTATTTAGCTTAAATTCGGGACTAATTTCTAAAGTTTGCATCGTCATTTCTTGAGCATCCTGAACCCGATCTACTGAGCCCTGTTGTCCGGTTTTAGTCACAAACCAAGACATTGATCGCACATCCTGTAAAACATGATTTTTATTCGTTCCCACCTGTCTCCCGTGAACCTGAGAACCTTTTAACGAACCATAATAGTTTAAATTATGTTGATTAATTTCTGGCGTTGAAGGTAATACTCCTAAATTGCTTTTTAAATAGGGTTGTGATGCAATCATAGCGCTAATTACTTGTTCATGGGGCCAAGGATTTCCTAAATAAACATGATGTTCATTTCCTGGGTTTAAAGTTCTAATTACTTGTCTAACTGGATAACTCCCAATTGGCCATAAATTAAACATCATTAATATTATTCCTAAACCCAAAGTTCCCCACCGAATTTGTCGCCCCCAAGATTGAGGAAATAAGGTTAAAAAATAGGCTAAAACAATTGCTAAAACTGGAAGTAAGGGCAAAGTATAGCGAAAATCCTTATTAATATTTAACGAAGAAATCAAATATCCTCCCCACCAAAATATCCCTAACCATTTTAAGGATATCCAGTTTAATTGTAATTTTGAGAAATGATCAAAGGGATGATGCTGTTGATCCCAAGATAAAGAATAGTGTTTAATAATATAGAATAAAAGACCAATAATCGGAATAATTAATAGGGGGAAAGAAACATGGGCGGGAAGTAATTTAAAATAATATGTCCAAGCATCTAAAGTATTTAAAGCCGGATCACCTTCGGCGATCGCAGAATCAAGAGTCGCTCTTTTTCCTGAAGTTAACATTAATAACCAATTAGTTCTCGCCCAAGGAAAAATAATCGCTATTGATAATAATAAGGCTGCGAATAATTGTAAAAAACGGTTCCACTGACGATGTTTTAACACTCCTATTGTTACCCATAATAGGGGAGTAAATAGGAAAAAAAGAGCCGTTTGTTTAGTCAAAAGAGCTAACCCAAAAGTCAACCCAAATAGAATAGCCCACCGCCAAGAATGAGTTAGTTTTTTATCGGAATTAGATAGACCAGAAAACCACCATAAAGTCAAGCTATAGAAACTTAATGTCACCATAGCAGTTAAGGGATAATCGAGCAAAAATTGTAACCGATGTTGATAAAGTCCTGGTAAAATAGCGCATAACGCCGTTGCCCAAAATCCTACGGAACGATTAAATAATAATGTGCCTAAACCATAAACAGAAGCAAATAAAATAGCACTAAATAATAGATGAACCCCGTTAGTTTGATCCGGCCCTATTCCTAATAAATTCTGAAAGGGAATAGTTAATAAATAGGTCAACGGCGGAATTTTAGGGGACATCATCCACATCTGAGTCCACCAGTCCCCGGAAAACCATTGGGGATGTTGCCAAACTTGCCAATAATTTAACGCCTCATTCAGATAATCAGCCTGATCCCAAGCGGGAACAGACCGATCCATCCTAAACCATAGGCGATCGCTAACGGCCACCACCAGCCAAATTAAGCCAACCCCAATAAGCTCTGCGGGGGGTCTGTTGTGCTTCATCGTTGTACTTTCTAATAAGATTTGTGAACCCAACCCCGAGGGCCGAATCTCCAAAGTCAATTAATCACAGGGTTTGGAGACTAAACCCCTACAATAAAATACTATGACCGATGCCGATCGGAAAAAATTTCTTCACAGGGGGGGTTGCCAAACTCGATCAGATTTGCTAGATTAGTGAAAGTGAAAACAAGCCGGGATAGCTCAGTCGGTAGAGCAGAGGACTGAAAATCCTCGTGTCGGGAGTTCAAGTCTCCCTCCTGGCATTATCAAACACTAGACCGTTGCTGATTAACTCAGTTGCGGTCTAATTTTGTAATGGCGATAACGCCAATAATCTTTGAGAATCCGATCATGATCAAAACAGAGGTTTTGCGGGATTCTCCAGGGTTCAAAAAGTTCTAAATGTTTCGCATCATCGGCGGCTTGGGGTTCACCAATTGCTGTGGCTAAAAAAACCACACTGAGGGTATGTTGACGGGGATCTCGATTCGGATCGGAATATACATAAAATTGTTCAATTAATTCGATATCTAATCCCGTTTCTTCTTTTGCTTCCCGAATGGCGGCGGTTTCAACGGATTCTCCATAATCCACAAACCCCCCAGGAATTGCCCATCCAAAGGGCGGATTTTTGCGTTCAATTAATACAATCGGTCTAGCTGGGCGATCGCTTAATTCAATAATAATATCAACGGTGGGAGCAGGATTGCGATAATCAGTCATCAGTTATCAGTTATCAGTTATCAGTTATCAGTTTAAGAGTTTACAGTTTAATTCAAACCATAAGATTGAGGTTTTAAAATGGTGGGAATTTTTTCTAAGATTTGGGTAACAACCTGTTGAGGGACACCACCAGGATTAATTTTAATTTCGAGATCAGCTTGAGCATATAAAGATTGACGTTTTTCTAATAGAATTTGTAATTGTTGTAACGGGTCGGGATGTTGTAATAAGGGTCGAGTTTGATCTTCTTTTAAACGGTGATAGAGTTCTTCAACAGGAACATTAAGCCAAATAATCATTCCATGTCTGAGATAACTCCAATTCATTTGTTTAAGAATAATTCCTCCTCCTGTCGCCACCACAAATTTTTTATAGGCACAAATTTCCGATAAAACTTTAGACTCTAAATCTCTAAAAACATCTTCGCCTTCTGTAGCAAAAATATCAGTAATAGACCGATGGGTTGTTTGGCTAATTATGTCATCGGTATCCATGAATCGATACCCTAACTGTTTGGCTAATAATCCGCCAATGGTACTTTTCCCTGAACCCATCATCCCAATTAAATAAATATTGATTCCTTTTAATCGTTCTTGCAAAGTTATTAGATCTCCTGAGAAATTAGCCGTCAATTATATCATTTTATAGTTCAAATTTTCAACAGTAAATCTTAATTTTAGGGAAAATTAGGTTGATCCTCCTCATCTTCTAATCCCCAATCTTCTTGATCATAATTATTATGACTTTGAGGTTTAATATCATCTTGAATTTTTGTTTTAGGAGGCGGGGTAATAATTCGATAATCAGCATCATACACCGTTTCAACTTTCCCGACTCCGGTACTACTAGAATCTCGATCTTCGTAGGAATAGGCATAGGATGAATCCGAATCCGTTGCGGTTTGGGGTGATTTTTCTGGGGTTTCTCTCCCTTCTCGCTCCCAAGCAGGGTCAAAAGGTTTTACTTCTGTTTCCCAATCATCATCATCCGCAAAACGACTCCGACGGGGTTCGGGTTCAGAAGGACTCACGGAACTATGGGCCGTATAAACCGCTTCTGGAGTGGGTTCGACGGGTTCGGGAGTATAACCCCAAGAAGACTGATTAACAGGGTCTAGGGGCGGTTTAGCAACGGTTTCAGGGGATGTTTTAGAGGGAGAAAACGGTTTAACCTTCTGATGATTAATTTGAAATAAATTATGAATGATTAAATAGGTTAATATTCCCGCAGCGATCGCAATTAAAATCCAAACAGAAATAGGTAAAGTTGGCAATTGATTTCCTAAAAAAATCAAAGGTAAAGAGGGGGATAGATTTTGGATCGTAAAGATCGCCAAACCCCCCACCAGAATCAGTAAACTAATTAATTGTGTAATAGACATTTTACCAATTACGAATTATGAATTACGAATTTAAGAGGATGACGCAGATTAACACAGATTAAAATCCGTGAAATCCTCTTAAATCCGCGTTAAGATTTAGGAAAAATAGGGTTCGTCGTTATCCTCTGAGGCCTCACTACCACCACCGACCGCGACTAAATCAATTTGTTGACGATAGTAGTCTACACTTTTTACCTGGACTTCGACATTATCCCCAAGACGGTATTGGTTGCGATTTTTGCGACCGACTAAGGTTTGTTGACGAGAACGGTATTCATACCAGTCATCCTTGAGGGAGGAAACATGAACCAGTCCTTCCACCCGTAAAACCTTACCGCCGGGGGACTTCACCTCAATTTCCACAAAAAATCCATAGGACTGAACCCCGGTAATCAACCCAATGAAGTTTTGACCCGTGCGTTCCTTCATGAACCCGGTTTTCTTGAGTCCTTCTAAGTCCTCCTCCCCATCCACAGCCACGCTTTCCCGTTCACTCAAATGAATCACTAACTGGTTAAACTGACTTTCTAAGTCATGCTGAATTTCCGGGGGGAGCACATTCCAGGTAATTTTCCCATGACAGGAAGAATGGCCCAAATCCACACCCTCCTTAGCCCGGGTGGAACGGCGATCGCGTCCTTCCTCAAATACGCTTTTGAGTACCCGCAAAATCTGTAAATCGCAATAGCGAGACAGAGGGGAAGTGCAATGGGTATAACAGGGAAGGGCCAAACCAAAATGAAGTTTAGCAGTGGTGCTATAAACCGCAGGTTTGAGAGTTTCCTCTAATAAATAACTCAAAACCCTTTCCGCCCGACTATTTGCCAATTCCTCCGTAAATTGTTGGAAGGTACTGGGTTCTACTTCTTCATCCTCATCCAAAAATAATTCCGTCCCCAAATGGGTTGCTAATTTCGCTAACTCCGAGACATCAGACGCTTCTGGAGGTGGTTGGACGCGGTAAATCGCCGGAACACCCAAAGTATGTAAATGACTCCCGACAATTTGATTCGCCAAAACCACCAATTCAGAAACCATCGCCCGGGCGGGAGATAAAGATGAGAGAACAATTGGCCCAAGTTCCCCTTCATCATTAAAATGACAATGACTATCGGGTAAATTTAGTTCAAAACTTCCCCGTTCTAAGCGAATTTGGCGTACCGCCCGACTTAGTTCCAAGAAATTTTCTAGGACATTCGCAAAAGGCGAGGGTTCACCATCGAGAATGGTCTGGGTTTGTTCAAAGCCGAGTTGATGATCAACCCGGATCACGCTGGGTTGGATCTCGTATTCCGTTACCCGTCCCGCCATATCGAGGGTGATCATAATTGAGATGGCCAATCGTTCCTCGTCGGGAACTAAAGCCAAGCGATCACCAGAAATGGTTTCGGGATAAATCGGAATTAATTTATCCGCTAAATGAATCGCCGTTCCCCGTTTGCGGGCTTCTCGGTCAAGATCACTATCGGGAAGAATATAATGGGCAGCATCAGCTAAATGAATCCCTAATTGCCAATGATCGGATTTTGTTTGTTCAATACTAAAGGCATGATCGATACAGGGTGGATGGTTCGGTCGTTCTGAATCCTTGAAAACCGAAAATTCAGGATTGCCTAAATCCGGTTGAAAACTAATCGTTAAAACATTGCGAATATCAACCCGATTTTTTAAGTCACTTTTTTTCGGGTTACGGTCAATCGCCTCCGCTTCCCGTAGGACTCCGGCGGGCCATTTGCGGGGTAAATCGTGTTTACAACAAACAATATCCAAATCATCGGCATCTTCGGCATCGGAACCGAGAATTTGGACAACGTGACCCAGGGGACGATGGACACCAATGGGATAACGCAGGACTTCGACATGAACTAAATGATCCACAGCCCCAGACAGTTCCGACGGATCATTAATTAGGTCTAATTCAAATAACAACCGATCATCTAAAGGAACCGCCCGATATCCGGTTTTGGATTGTTTAATTCTGGCTAAAACTGAAGGATTCGCCCGTTCTAAAATTACATAAACTTCTCCTTCGGGAGAACGGCGGCGACTGCCTTCTTTAATGATTCTAACCAGAACCCGATCGCCATTCCAAGCCGTACTTAGATGACTTTCCCGAATATAAACATCTTCGGCTCCTTCAGCATCTTGAATGGCAAAACAGAAGCCTTTACTGGAACATCGGAGTTTGGCTTCGACAATTCCTTCTTCGGGAACCCGACGATAGCGACCTTTATCTTTTTCCAGAATTCCAATTCTTTCCAAAGCATCCAAAGCAATCTGAAACTTTCGGAGACTTTCCTCGTCGGGGGCGAGTTTTTTCTCTAAAGCCTTGGGGGTGACTAATTTATCATCGGAAAAATAGGCTAATAGTGTAGCGATTGAAAATTCCATGTAGCGATTAATCCTCTTTTTGTCAGAATCAGGTTTTGGGTGTTAGGGATAGGATATTGGGTGTTAAACGGGTGAAGATTGAGCAAAGAAGTGATTTGGTGCTTTCCACACATCGGACACCCAACACCCAATCCCCAAAACCCCATCTTTAAAACACCTGGGGGGGAACTTCTCACGGGCTGATTGTACCAACCCCATAGGGACAGTGTTACAATCAAGGATGCACAAAAGCCGTCCGTTAGATATAGAGGCTACAGGCTAAACAGAGGAGACCCTAGTATCTATTCCCTTGGGCAATGCTAACTTCGAGCTTATGAAATAGCACCTAATGTTGATTCCCTTGGTGCTTGTGAGATAGGGTATAGAATTTGTGACGTTTAGCTTTGTGAATGACTAATCTTTAAGTATATCGTAGTTTGTTTAGGAATTATTTATTATGTTGGCTCAATTGCGATCGCGTTATCCGACGGCAAGTTTAATTTCTGAGTTACTCACCATTTACCTAGGAAAATATGTGGTACGGGCGGTGGTTGAAATCGACGGGGCGATCCTAACCACGGGATTAGCCGCCGCCGATACCGTTGAGTTAGCAGAGGATCAAGCCAAAAAACGGGCGATTCAATCCCTAGATATTGATACCACCCGACCCCAACCTTCTACCCCCAGGGAACCTTTAAAACCGACACCCATGGAACTCAAACCGGAAGTTGCGACGCCTGTTTCAGTTCCCGCAGCCTCTCCTAACCTTGAGAGTCCACCCCCCCTCGCTCCATCTTCTATCCCCGATCAAGATTCTGAGGGAATTCCCTCCGCGTCTCTCACCTCCGATGATTGGTTATCAGCCACCTATATTCAGCCCAAAACCGACAAGACCCCGGACAAGGATACGGAGAGCAAATCGTCCTCTGCTAAGGGTTCTAAAGGACGTAGTGCTTCCTTACCTCCGGTTCCTGCAAGTCCCGAAGTTATCCCCACCTATCCCGATGAACCCGAATTTAGCCAAGCCTCGGCGGGTTCTGGTCGTTCTTTCGAAACAACGGATTTTTCCTCGGATATTGCTAAAACGGATATTGAATTAAAGCGGCTACAATGGACGCAGGAACAAGGTCGCGCCCATTTACTCAAAACCTATGGGAAACGGTCTCGCCAGCATTTAACTGATAATGAATTATTGGATTTTCTGCACTATTTAGAGTCCATTTCCATACCGACCGAATCCCCCTAAAATCGGTTTTAGTCTCCCGTAATATGTACGACTAATTCCCGTGTTTGACGATGACGTCGATGTTCCCAGAGATAGATTCCTTGCCAGGTTCCTAATAGTAACCGTCCTTGGGAAATCGGAATTTCTTCAGAAGTATTGGTCAGAACAGTGCGAATATGGGCGGGCATATCATCGGCTCCTTCGGCATCATGAATATAATAATTGCCTTCGGGAACCAACTTAGATAAAAAGTTCTCTAAATCCCTCAAAACATCAGGATCAGCGTTTTCTTGGATAATTAAACTGGCGGAAGTATGACGTAAAAATAGATGGCAAATTCCGATTTTTATCCCAGAATTATTAACCACTTCCTGTACATAAGCCGTAATTGTAGAAAAGGATTTTCCACTGGTTTGTATTTCCAAAATTTCTTGATAATGCGCCATAATTTCACCCGTAGTAAGCCCTTCAGGGCTTAATTATCCTTAAATAATAAAGTCAACCCATAAGATAGTCAATCACAGATTGAGCGATCGCTTCATTCCCATTTTTATCTAAGGTTTCAGATAAACGGGGTTTGATCAAAGGTTGGTGTAGAAAATTCCAATCCTCTTGAAAAAATTCCGTCGCCTGAATAATCTGATGTGTCCCATAATTTTCTAACCATTCTAATAAAACCGGAGCTTCTGCAAATCCATCTCTGGTTAAAGAAACCACAGGAATATCTAACCGTAATGCCTCCGCAAAGGTACTATAACCGGGTTTAGAAATTACCTGACTACATAGGGGCATTAAATCCACCGGACGGAGATGGAAGGGATGGGAATTGTGATCGGGTAATTTCTGAGAATTACTAACTTGAATTAAATTGGGAAAGGGGGGTAAATGCTGATCAAATGTAATAAACGTATAATCCGATAACCGTTCAATATTATGATAGGGAATTGCCGATAATCCCAAACCACCAAAAGTTAATAATAGGGTTTTTTCGGGTGGGGTTTTAATCCCTAACTTTGCCCGGAGATAGTCTAAATCAAACCGAGGATTTCCCCCGGTTAAACCCACATCAATTTGATGGGGAAAAGCCGTCATCGGTTCATGGAGAGGAAGCCGAAACAGGCGATCGCATTGACTAAAACAACCGCAAATCCAATCTGCTAACTCCATAAATTCTTCCCCCAAATCTCGATAGATAAAATCCCAACCAAAATTACCCATCATCCAACAGGGAATCCCCGCAGCCTTAGCAATTTCCGTGGCAAGGGGAGAAATATCAGCTAAGATTAAATCAACTTTATTTTGTTTAATAAAACTCACTTCCCCAGCAATAATTGCCCGTTGCTGTTGACGGATTTGTTGCCATTGTTCCCGGGTTGCTGTATTATCCATCGTCAAACTATCCGACTGTACCACCCCCACATCAAAACCGCGAGGACGGATAATAAAATCTCCCTCCAAATAAGATTCTAATAACCATCGGGGAGCCGTTGTGACGAGAATTAATAACACATCAGGACAACGTTTTTGGATTTCATTGGCAACCGCAGAGGTTCTAACCGCATGACCAAATCCATGATTGGTAATTGCTAAATATACAGTAGGTCTTGACATTGTAAAAAAAATTTAGTTTGGATTAGATTAACAGAAATTCAATTTTGGTGATTTGATCAAATAATCATACTTAAGATAGATAAAAATTAAGCCAATTTTACCTACAGTCAATAAAATTAGAAACTAAAAATCCATGAAAGTATTGCTGATCTATCCTCAATTTCCCCAATCTTTCTGGTCTTATGATCGCTTCATGGAAATTGCTGGTCTAAAAGCAGTGATTCCACCGTTAGGTATTATTACAGTTGCAGCCCTGTTACCGCAAGACTGGGAGATGAGATTTCGCGATCGCAATGTCACCTGTGAAACCCAAGCCGACTGGGACTGGTGCGATCTGGTGATTCTTTCCGCCATGCTAGTGCAGAAACCTGACTTTGAAGCCTTAATTCAAAAAGCGGTGCGCCTGGGTAAAACCGTAGCCGTGGGTGGCCCCTATCCCACATCCGTCCCCCAAGACGCCCTCGACGCTGGGGCTGATTTCCTGATTCTTGATGAAGGGGAAATGACTATTCCCCTATTCCTAGAAGCCCTGAGTCAAGGTCAAACCCAGGGGATCTTTGGCTCCACTGAAAAGCCCGATGTTAGGCAAAGTCCGATCCCGCGTTTTGACCTGCTTCAGAGGGATAGCTATCTTATGATGGCGATGCAGTTTTCCCGAGGCTGTCCCTTCAACTGCGAATTTTGTGACATTATTTCCCTGTATGGCCGCAAACCCCGCACCAAAGAGCCGTCTCAGGCCCTAGGGGAGTTACAAACCCTCTATGATCTGGGGTGGCGTGGTTCTCTGTTTATTGTCGATGACAACTTTATTGGTAATCAGAAGAATGTTAAGTCCTTTCTGCGGGAATTGATTCCCTGGATGGAGCAACATAACCATCCCTTCACTTTTATTACCGAAGCCTCGGTCAATTTAGCCGAAGATGATGAACTCTTACAACTGATGGGGAAAGCGGGTTTTTATGCGGTTTTCTTGGGAATTGAAACCCCTGACCAAGATAGGCTGAAATTCACCCGCAAACAGCAGAATACCCGTAGTCCCTTATCCGAAGCCTGTCGTAAAATTAACCAGGCGGGGCTACTGATTTATGCCGGGTTTATCCTAGGTTTTGATGGAGAGAAGGCGGGCGCGGGCGATCGGATTCAAGCCTTTATTGAAGAAACCAGTATTCCGCAACCGATGCTGGGTATCCTTCAGGCTCTCCCCAATACGGCGCTTTGGGATCGGCTGAAACAAGAAAAACGCTTAATGGCGGGAAACGGCCATCCCACTGGCGACCAAAATACCCTGATGAATTTCATCCCGACTCGCCCCATGGCCGATATCGCCCAGGAGTATATCGAAGGGTTTTGGACATTATACGAGCCAGAAAATTATCTGCGTCGCTGTTTGCAACAATGTCTGAAAATTAACTGCTCCACAACTAAAAAACAAACCATGCAGTTTCCCCTGGGTAAAGGGTTAAGATTAGTAACCCAGGTGATCTGGCATCAGGGGATACGGCGGCCTGAGATTAGGGGACAGTTTTGGAGTCAACTGTGGATCATCCTCCAGAAAAAACCCCAACTGCTGAATCTGTATCTGGGGCTATGTGCAGCCGGGGAACATTTCTGGGAATATCGGGCCTTGGCCCGAGAAAGGATTAATCAACAGATGAATCTTCACCCCTTAGTAAGTCCTGAATAATTCAGAAATTGAATATACTATTAATTCAGGAAATGTACCGAATCATTAAAAAAGTAGGGTGCAGACGTTAATTTTAGTAACTGATGATCCCAGTTCCCAACTCTGGCAGGATGCTCATACTCAAATCCGGCAATATATGGCTTCGGTATTAGCTACCAAACCGGACTTTCAGGAAGTTCAGATTTTGAGGGCAACTGGGGGACAAATTGTTTTTTCTACTAATCCCAAATCCGAAGGTCAATATCGGGATCAAGAAAAATATTTTCAATCTGGTATTTACAAGACTTTTGTTCAAAATCTTTATATTTCATCTATTACAAATAAACTAAATTTAACGATCTCGACACCAATTAACGGAGATAATGCTGACATGATAAAATGAGCTAACGGAGTTTTTTGGATCAGCCGATAATGGGTCAGTTAACAATTTGAATTAATATTAAATCAATAATGTTATAAATCTAATTTCATCCTTTATGGTAAGTATAAGTTAATGAAAAATGAGCATCTTTCTGAAAAACAACTGTTAGACTATATCAGCCGACTTCGCCAAGATATAGAAACTCTTAAACAAGAAAAAGCTGATCTGGAAATTCTATTAGAAGTTATCATTGATCACGGAGATTTAGTCGAAACTCAGTTACGCGAATCCCAGAAAAAACTCAAAGCCGAAATCGAACAACACTATTTAGCCCAACTCAAACTCGAAGCATCTCAAGAACATTTACAATCCTTAGTCACTTTATTAAGTCAGGAAAAAAATGACTTAGAGTTAATCCTAGAAACAACCATCGAACATAGTAATATTGTCGAAGAATCCTTACATTATGATAGTATTCATGATCCCCTAACCGGGTTATTTAATCGGAGATATTTAGATCTCGTATTACCCCAGGTATTCAAATCAGCCCAAAAAATACAAGAGTGTTTAAGTATTTTAATTGCGGATATTGATCATTTTAAGCAATTTAACGATAATTTCGGTCATAAAGCTGGAGATATTGTTTTAAAATTAGTCTCTCAAGCGGTACAAGGAGTGATGCGAACTTCTGATCTGGCTTATCGTTATGGGGGAGAAGAATTAGTCTTTATTTTACCCAATACAAATGTTGAAGTTGCTGAAATTATTGCGGAAGAAATTCGTCAAAAGATTAAAAACTTACAGTATGAGTATTCCTATGATTTTTTAATAGGAGTAACTATATCAATTGGGGTCTCGGGGTTTCCTGAACATACCCAATCCTGTGATAATTTATTACAATTTGCAGACCAGGCATTATATCAAGCTAAAGCCCAGGGACGCGATCAGGTTGTTGTTATTAATCCTAATATGAATCAGCAATTTTAAATTGATATTTCCAGTAACTTTTTAACCACTTGCTAAGGATTATAATGGTAATTATTTTTGCTCATTTCATTTTTTTATGTTATACTGAAGTCAAAGATTTAAGCGTTAAATCAAATTTTGATTTAATCTTAACTTACTGATCCTTTTCTTGCTAATTTTGACATCAAAACTATGAAACTTAATGCTCGGTTTTTATTACCCATCCTAGGTCTTCCTATTACCTTGATTTTGGGAGCTTGTACAATGCTTCAATCCCATTCTAAACCCATGACTTCAGAAACAGCAACTCCCGTTAGTTCGGAAACAGTTCTAGCCCAAAATAACGGCATGATGCCAGGAAATCATAGCATGATGATGGATTTGGGGCCGGCTGATGCTGAGTATGATTTACGTTTTATTGATGGGATGATTCCCCACCATCAAGGGGCGATTAAAATGGCTGAACAGGTGCTTCAAAAATCTAATAATCCTGAACTTAAAAAATTAGCAGAAGAAATTATTAAAGCCCAGAAAAAAGAAATTGCTCAGATGCAGGAATGGCGGAAAACATGGTATCCCCAAGCGAAAGATGCTGTCATGTATCATGCCGCTATGGGTCACAGTATGTCCATGTCTAAGGAACAGATGGAATCAATGATGATGATGGTTGATTTAGGCGCTGCTGATGGTAGTTTTGATCAACGATTTATTCAGGCGATGATTCCTCACCATGAAGGGGCATTAATTATGGCAAAAGATGCTCAATCGAAGTCAAAACGACCTGAAATTCAGCAACTTTCCCAAGCTATTTTAGTTTCCCAAGCAGCAGAAATTAAGCTGATGAAACAATGGTTAAAACCCGGATCTAATTAATGTATTATCCCTGTTCCCTTGTACCCAGGAATAATGAATGTAAAGAGTTGATAAAAATTAATTAAAAAAAGGGGTAAATCCGTATTATTAAGTTTAGATGCTGGATTACTCAGTCTACTGCGTTAAGAAAAGCACAAATTAAACTTTTAAAAGGAGAGATAAAATTGGAAAATGGTTATTTACAATTAGACGATAAACAAGCCATTCCTTTACCTCCAGAATTGCAAAATTTACCCTCTAAAAGTCTGACTCACCCCTATTATTGGTCGGGTTTTACCTTAATTGGTAGTCCTTGGTAAATTGAGGTATAATATTTAATATCCATATTGACCTTAGACGCTTTAAAATTAATAACCAATCAATTACCCACAAATAATTATGAGCCAAGATAAAACCCCATCACCGACCCTTAGTGAAGAATCAACGACTCGGACACCGCCTTGGGGTCAGGTTAGCCTACTAGAAGAAGGCGAGCGCTATCGGATTAATCGAATTGTGGTAAATCCGGGTTATCATATCAGTACCCAAATGCACTATCATCGCAGTGAACACTGGATTGTTGTCGCTGGAACCGCTAGGGTCATCTGTGGCGGAGAGGAAATTTTACTACTTCCAAAACAGTCCACCTATGTTCCCATGAATACCCCCCACCGCCTAGAAAATCCTGGGGTAATTCCTTTAGTGATGATTGAAGTTCAAAATGGCGAATATTTAGGAGATGATGATATTACTCGTTTTCCCGAAGAAGATACCAAAAGCCAGACTAAAAAATAACTCGACAGAACGGACAAAATGATAGACAATTTACCTGAGTCTATCAATTTTCTCCTTTACTAAAATACTCATGGATTTAAAGTCTCTCATTCGCAATATTCCCGATTTTCCTAAGCCTGGAATTTTATTTCGAGATATTACTACCCTGTTACAAAACCCCCATGGACTTCGATATACAATTGATTCTTTAACAGAAAAATGTCGTCCTTTGTCTCCTGACTATATTCTGGGAATGGAGTCGAGGGGTTTTTTATTTGGAATGCCCTTAGCCTATCAATTAGAAGTAGGTTTTATTCCAATTCGTAAGCCCAAAAAATTACCCGCAGCCGTCTATCGGGCAGAATATGAATTGGAATATGGGACAGATTGTTTGGAGATGCACCAAGATGCCCTTTCATCGGGGGATAAAGTCTTAATTGTTGATGATTTAATTGCCACTGGAGGCACAGCCAAAGCCACCGCAGAATTAGTTGAACAAGCCGGGGCTACGATAGCAGGATTTTGTTTTGTGGTTGAACTCACCGGGTTAAAGGGACGGGAACAATTGCCCGATGTTCCGGTAATTAGTCTGTTACAATATGATTAATAGTTTTAGAGTTTTTCCAGGGTAAATTTGTTAGTTATCAAGGGGTAAAATTAGGATTATGAGTGAAACATTAGTCTATATTGGTAAGCGATTATTACAAGCGCTTTTAACTCTACTTTTAGCATCGGCTTTATGTTTTACCATTACTCAACTTGCTCCCGGAGATTATTTAGATAACCTCTCAAATAATCCTCAAATTTCCCCTGAAACCTTAGACCAACTGCGAGAACAATTTCTCCTAGATAAATCTCCCCTAGAACAATATTGGCATTGGTTAACCCAAATTGTCACCCGGGGAAATTTTGGCTTTAGTTTTGCCAATCAACGTTCCGTTACTTCCTTGCTAATAGAACGAGTTCCTGCTACCTTATTATTAGCATTTTCATCGTTAATTTTAACCTGGATAATCGGTATTCCATTAGGGATAATTGGGGCGGTAAATCAGAATCGTTTTACCGACCGATTTTTGCAAGTTATTAGTTACACCGGACAGGGTTTTCCCAGTTTCATCACCGCTTTATTATTATTATTTTTAGCTCAAAAAACCTCCCCCCTATTTCCCGTTGGCGGCATGACCAGTATTAATTTTCCCGATTTATCACCCCTGGGAAAAATAGCCGATATTGCTTGGCATAGTATTTTACCGACATTAGCATTAAGTATTACCAGTTTTGCCGGGTTACAACGATTAATGCGAGGGCAACTTTTAGATGTTTTACGCCAAGATTATATTCAAACGGCGAGGGCAAAAGGACTCCCAGAAAATCGGGTTATTTATGTTCACGCCCTACGGAATGCCATTAACCCTTTAATCACATTATTAGGCTTTGAATTTGCCAGTTTATTAGGGGGAGCTTTTATTGCAGAAACCTTTTTTAACTGGCCAGGATTGGGTAAATTAATTTTACAAGCGGTACAACAACAGGATTTATATTTAGTTATGGCGAGTTTAATGATGGGGGCGGTTATGTTAATTATTGGGAATTTATTAGCGGATTTACTCTTAAAAGCCGTTGACCCTAGAATTAAATTAGAAGATTTACGATGAAATTTTAGCGGTAAAATAGAGATAATAGGATCAAAATAAATTAGGTTTAACCTAGTTTGCAATTTTAAGGAGACGGTTTAAATGCTCTCTGAAGTTTATTATATTCTGCGCTCAAAAGCTGATGGACGTTATGTTACCGCCCATCCTGAACCCGATAGTCCATCGGCCTATTTATTATTATTTTCAGAAAATTTTGATGCTTTGAGTTATTTAAACAAACACGCTACGGATGTCAAAGATCGGTTTGCGGTAGAATCAGTTACAGGTTATCAAATTAAACCGATTTTACAGCGTTGGGGATTTACTGGTATTGCGATGGTTAAAGAGCCCCTTTTACCGCAGATTGAATTTATCCAAATTAAACAAAATTAACCGGGTAACAAAACAAAGTAAACTGATAGAGTTTGATAGCGATCGCAATTTTCTCTTGGGTTAATTAGAACAGGATCAAAATATTTGTTAGGGTTTTTATCCCTAGAAAACCTCTATATGTACCAGCGTTAGATTTAGGATCTAATTCGAGATTTTCAACAACCAGTTTTTTTCGTTTTGGTTTTGAAGATTTATCGGGTTTTTGATCATTCGTCTGATTAATCATATCCCTAAGAAATCCTCGCACCATTTTTTGTAAAGGATTCGGCTGTTTTTTTGCCATAAATTATTTAAGATATTAAACTTTAGTAGGGTGGGTGATCAACTGTGACTTGATGCTTCAGATTAAAACAGTTGTCAAGTTACCCACCCTATAGTTAACAAAAATTGCTATTGGCTTTAGTCTTTAGATGTTGCTTTCTTCAGTCCATAGGCAGCAAGTCCAACAATTGCACCTAAGCCCACAACAGGCGCCATCCCAATCCCAACAGCAGTTCCACCGATAGCTAAACCCATTCCTCCCAATAAGGCACTTGCTCCTGCTCCTGCTGCTGCTCCTCCGGCGGCAAAACCTGCGGCTTCTTTTAGATTGTCTTCTGGCGGTTGTTTACTCATAACGTTAATCCTCTTTCAAAGGGAACTTGTCAATTCAACATTAACAAAAATAACCATAACTGGGAATTCGTATTTATACGGAACTTTAATATCTTTAATATAATTAGTGATACATCAAGAAAAGGCCGAGTCACCTTTTAAGGGTTTAGAATGGACTCAGGGGATATTGAGTATGCAGCTTTGACGGGACACTATTATAGACTAGATAAAAATACTTTTTGACGGTCAATGGTGATGGGATTGACTGATTTTTAAACTTAAGAAAATAACCGGAATCATCCCCACTAAAACAATCGCTAATGCGGGGGCAGCGGCTTCAGCTAATCGTTCATCGGAAGCTAAATTATAAACCCGAACTGCCAAGGTATCAAAATTAAATGGACGAATCACTAAGGTCGCTGATAATTCTTTCATGACATCGACAAAAGTTAACATTCCGGCTGTTAATAACCCACTCCACATAATCGGGGTATGCACCTTAATTAAAGTGCTAGTTGCTCCATATCCTAAGCTCCGGGCAGCTTCATCTAAATTAGGTTTAATTTTACTCAAACTCGATTCCACTGTCCCAAAAGAAACTGCTAAAAATCGGACTAAATAGGCATAAATTAAAGCGATAATTGTGCCACTCAATAACAATCCCGTAGAAATACCAAAGGTAGACCGCATTACCCCATCAATTGCATTATCTAATCTACCAATAGGAATTAAAATACCCACCGCAATTACCGAACCTGGAATCGCATATCCCATAGCAGCAATACGGGTGGATAATCGCATCAGGGAATTAGCATTTAACCGGACACCATAGGCCATAATTAAGGCGATCAGAACCGCTAAAATTCCGCTAATAGTCGCTAAAGTTAAACTGTGTAAGGCATAACTCCAAAACTCAGCATTCAAAAAAGTGCCTAAATTTTCTAAGGTCATTTTCAATAAAATAATACTAGGAATTAGAAACCCAAAAACAATCGGGAATAAACAGATAAAAAAAGCTAATCCTGCCCGAAATCCCGTGAGTTTAAATTGATTTAAAGATTGAAAGCGATTTCCCGTTTGGTAATATTGGGCTTGACGACGTGACCAAAGTTCGAGTAAAATTAATCCTAAAATAAATAACATTAAAACCGCCGCTAATTGGGAAGCTGCCACCCGTTCTCCCATCCCAAACCAAGTTCGATAAATTCCGGTTGTAAAAGTATCAACTCCGAAATATTGAACGGTTCCAAAATCATTCAGGGTTTCCATTAATGCTAAAGCTAATCCGGCAATAATAGAGGGACGGGCGAGGGGTAAAGCTACGGTAAAAAAACTTTGCCAAGGGTTACAACCGAGGGAACGACTTGCTTCTAAGGTGCAGGTTGATTGTTCTAAAAACGCAACTCTGGTTAATAAATAAACGTAGGGATATAAAGTTAAAGATAATAAAAAAATTGCTCCCCAAATCGAACGAATATCAGGAAACCAATAGTCATCAATTCCGCTCCATCCAAAAGTGTTTCTTAGGAGGGTTTGCACCGGGCCATAAAATTCTAACCATTCAGTGTACACATAGGCGAGAATATAACTAGGGGCGGCCAGGGGAATTAACAACCCCCATTCAAACAAACGGCTACCCGGAAATCGGCACAGGGTAACTAACCAAGCACTACTCACCCCGAGCAGCAACACAATACTACCAACGCCAAAGATTAGCAATAAGGAATTAAGAATATAACCTGGGAGAACCGTTGAGCCTAAATGGTTCCAGACCTCAGTAGAATTGACGAAAACACTGCTTAATACAAATAATACCGGAGTTGCAATCAAAACAGCGATCGCCACCACAAAAACAGTCCAAACGTCCAGCTTCAAGCTACGCAGGGCTTTGCTCAAGGACTCCCAGGACAATAATGACACAACCAAACACTCCTAAAAATTTAATTAAGTCTTAGTGAGAATATATCCTAAAAAGGGAGTATAATTAGAATGAAGTTTCAGCAATATTAGTTTCAACAGTACCGTTCAACCCTAAGATCAAATTAATGCCTGTAAAGATGACTCAATCTGTAATTCTGCATTTAGAGGACGTCGGTAAACAGTTTCCTCAAAACCAGACCCCAGCCGTTCAAGCCGTTAACCTAGACTTACATGAAGGGGATATCCTCGGACTATTAGGCCCTTCTGGGTGTGGGAAAACCACGTTATTGCGAATGATTGCCGGATTTGAACAACCGGACACCGGAACCATTACCCTAGCGGGGCGGGAAGTCGCCGGTTTGGACTATTGGATACCGCCAGAACAAAGAGATGTGGGAATGGTGTTTCAGGATTATGCCTTATTTCCCCATTTAACCGTTGCTAAAAATATTGCCTTTGGCTTAAAAAATACTAAGAAAAAATCTAGTTTAGGGATGAACAGACGGGTAGCAGAAGTTTTAGAATTAGTGGGATTATCGGGTTATGAAAAACGCTATCCCCATGAAATATCGGGAGGACAACAACAACGGGTCGCCCTAGCCCGCGCCTTAGCTCCCCATCCAGCTTTAGTATTATTAGATGAACCTTTAAGTAATTTAGATGTACAGGTTCGGTTAAGATTGCGACAGGAATTACGCGATATTTTAAAAGTAGCAGGAACCACCGCAATTTTTGTTACCCATGACCAAGAAGAAGCCCTAGCCATTTCTGATTGGTTGGCGGTGATGCGAGACGGACACCTAGAACAGTTTGGCACACCGGAAACGATTTATCGACAACCCGCCTCTCGGTTTGTGGCAGAATTTGTTACCCAAGCTAATTTTATTCCCGCCAAACGTCGAGGAGATTTTTGGGAAACGGAATTGGGTTGTTTTGCTATTAACCCCTATCTTGTAGATGCTGTTAACCCAGATTGGGATAAATTAGACCGGGTAGAATTAATGGTACGACAAGAGGATTTTATTCTTAAACCTGATGATAACGCCCCGGTTGTGATTCGCGATCGCCAATTTCTCGGACGGGAAAATCACTATAGTTTGCAGGTTCCATCCGGTCGGGAACTCATCGCCAGAACCAGTGCTACAACGGCTTTACCTGTGGGAATGCGGGTTAATGTTTCTGTCCTTGAAAATGCTTTGCGGGTGTTTCCTAGTCGGAAAAATTAGGGGTTAGTTGACGGATAAATTTGGCAACAATTTTAACAAATTCTGAGGTCGATTCGTAGGGTAAAACATTACGCCCTGGAATTATAGCAGATTGGCAATTTTTCCAGCCTTTTTCATAAAGTTGACAACGTTGTTCTGGGGTTTCTGAAAATCCACTGCGACTAATACTAGATGCAGTTGTCCCAAAAACCGCTAAGGTGGGAATCGAAATTTCTGCCATAATATCCGTATAGTTTTGTCGCCAGAATCCAGCTAAAAAGGAATAAACGGCATAACGGCTTTGATCATTTTTTGCCCCTGTTTCTAATAAGTCTAACCAATTTTGATCGACATCTTCGGCTTTGGCAAAAAGTTGACGAATGGAGAAGGATTCGATAAATTGACGACGACGGGCATAGAGCCAGAATAAATTGCCAATGGGAGAATCAAAGAATAGATTCCAGACGAGTTTTTGCTGTTTTTCTGAACTGGGTTCGTTCATGACTCGCCAAGCTGGGGGGCCGGATAATATTAATCCTTTAATTAAGTTAGAATTAGATTTGTTTTGGAGTTGAGTTAGGGCGATCGCAACGGGTAATAACGCTCCTTGTACTATTATAATGACAGGTTTTTGAATAATATTCTGTAAAAAATAATGCAATTGTTCCGCCCAATCTTGGGGATAATAGGCAAATTTTGGAATATCAGAATTTCCACAACCGATTAAATCGGGATTATAAATGGCATGATTTAATCCATTTTCCCGCGATTCTTGACAAAATCTATACCAAAAATTTCCAGATAATCCCACTCCAATCGGATGAATTAATAATAATGAAATATCATTATCAATATTAGGATTAACGGTCGGATAATATTCATAATAACATTCATATCCCTGCCAATTATAGGATTTTGATTCAGGAGTAAATAGGGAAGATTGGGAATTAGCTTTCATAATATCGGTAAATAATTAATTGAATGAATTTTACAGATTACATTAACCTTTAAACAAACTATTAACGTAATCTGTAAAATTAGATAGTTTACTCGATGTCAACGGTTTGGGTTTCTTCGGTGATGATTTCGGGTTCAATTGTTGATTCTGGTGTGGAATCTTCTATTTAGGGAAGTTCGGGAACTAGATTAATATTTTCTGACCGTTGGGGTTTGGTGACAGGTTCTGAAATGGAAACTTGATCAACAATTTCAGGTGAGGGTATCGGAGAATTAGATGTTACCTGAACTGGATTTAAAAAAGGAAGATGAAAACGACTCAAAAACTCACCTAATTGTTTAATTAGGGACTCAGGGGAAATATCCGGCGTAGTTTTTTCTGCTGGAATTTCAGTTGCTACTGGTTCCAATGGAGTAGTTTCAGATTCTACTATTGATTCTATATTTTCCAATGGAGTAGTTTCAGATTCTACTATTGATTCTATAGTTTCCGATGGAGTAGTTTCAGATTCTACTATTGATTCTATAGTTTCCGATGGAGTAGTTTCAGATTCTACTATTGATTCTATATTTTCCGATGGAGTAGTTTCAGATTCTACTATTGATTCTATAGTTTCCGATGGAGTAGTTTCAGATTCTACTATTGATTCTATATTTTCCAATGGAGTAGTTTCAGATTCTACGATTAATTCTGCTTCTGGTGTCGTTTCCTCAAGAGGTTCGGGCGTGGGTTCGTCTACGGGAGTCGAAATAACTTCGGGTTCGGTCGGAGGAAGTTCTTCCGGTTCAGGAGTTTTAATTAAGTCTTGAGTGGAAAAATTAGGATTCAGGATTCCTTTAACTTCTGCAAAGGACAATTTTTCTTGAGTCAGTTGAGACAGGGTATTTTTGAAATTGGGATTATAGGTAATTACCCGGGCGGTTTTATTAAAAACATTATCAACGGGATTTCCCTGTTCATTCAGATATTCAATTTGTACCCAGTTTTTACCCGGTTTTAACCCTTTTAGATATAGAGGTTGCCATTTATCGGTGGTGAAACTTTCGCCGTTAAGGGTAATCCGAATTTGCCAATCTATTATTTCATCCGTTGGGTTGTCTTGAGCCACAATATGTAGAGGGGCGTTATTCAGGTGGAAGTCTAGTAAAACTGGTTCCGCACCGTATACTCCTTGGGGACGGTTATAGGTAAGTAGGGGTAAATTTTGGTCGGGGTGATCATTAGGGGTTTTTGTGAAAACATGAAAGGTAGTTTGGGCAAAAGACCCTTCGTTTTTGTAGCTTTCATCCCAGGGATAGGCTGCAAACACCCTGAGAGTATGGGTTCCTGGGTCTAAGTTGGGGAAGGTGATGGGAGTGGTGATATCGTAAATATCAATATTGGGCTGGTTATCGAGGATTACTTGTAAATGTGGCCCTAAACCGAATTTAGGATCTTGGAATAGTGGTAAACCCTGAACTTGGAGTTGCAGGTTAATTGTATCGTCTTCGATTAGTTGATCGGGTTGAGGATTGAGGATGGTAACTTGAGGCTGGTAAGCATCCAAGGATTGATGCAGTTTCTGGATTAGTTTTGGGGGAGAAACTTGGGAAATCGGTGGCGCGGATTTGGATATCGTCAGGGTTGGAGGAGTTTGGGGCGGAACTTCTGAGGAGGAATTTCCACATCCAGCCAGACTGACGATTATTAAGAGTGCTAACAGGGTTTTGAGTTGGGTTTTTACTCTTGTCCATATCTGAAGTATGGGATTTAGCACCTGATTTTTTTGAAAGAAGCCCAATCTAATTTTATCCATAAGTTTTTTATTGAAAATCATAAGCCCAGCCTTAATCTATCGGTTTTAGGGGGGTATTTAACCTCCCTGGGTTCGGTAGGGTGCCACTTGAGGAGTTCAGACCAATCCTAGCGCGGAATCGGGACATCAAGCACATAGAGATGAAAGTCCGGTGGAATTGATTTTGATTCCAGCTTGAAATGGACAAGGTTTTCAACCTTCTAAGTTATTTTGATAAATTTTAAGTTTTGTAACATTTATTGAGAAAGATTTGACTTTTTGAAACCCTTATGGAAACTAAAATGATGATTTTGTAAAGAATCAGGGGAAATTTTAATTATTGTTACCAAGTCATTCCCCCCGGATTCAAAAAGATGATATATCATTTAAAGACAACAGCTACCCCAAACGGAAAGCCATTGCTATGCAAGGGTTTAAGTCTGGGTTAGTTGTGGAAATAAAATTTTAAAAGCCTTAAGGCAAACACAGGGGCGTCCTGTTGCCCCCGAACAAAGGTTGGTTTTAGTGCAGGTATAAACCTGAACAATTAGTTTCATAGAAATTTATCTATGAAACAAGTTAACGAAACACTAACTTTTGTTAAGGATTTTGAAAAAGGGGTATAACTTCTGTCAAAATCTGCAACGTTACTTATTTTTTGTCACAGGTCGAGGAGAGTCTAAATGACAATCAGTCCTCCAGAGCGTGAGGCAAAAGTAAAGGTTACGGTTGATAAAGATCCGGTTCCTACATCTTTTGAAAGATGGTCTAAACCTGGACACTTTCGCCGTGACCTCGCCAAAGGGCCAAATACCACCACTTGGATTTGGAACCTACACGCCGACGCTCACGACTTCGATAGTCATACCAGCGATTTAGAAGATATTTCGCGTAAAATTTTTAGCGCCCATTTTGGTCATTTAGCCGTGATTTTTATCTGGTTAAGTGGTGCCTACTTCCACGGCGCTAAATTTTCGAACTACGAAGCTTGGTTGGCTAACCCTACGGGGATTAAGCCTAGCGCTCAAGTTGTATGGCCAATTTTCGGCCAAGAAATTTTAAACGGTGATGTTGGTGGTGGCTTCCACGGGATTCAGATTACCTCTGGGTTATTCCAACTGTGGCGAGCTTCTGGTTTCACCAACACATACCAGCTTTATTGCACCGCCATTGGTGGGCTGGTAATGGCAGGTTTGATGCTGTTTGCTGGTTGGTTCCACTATCACAAACGCGCTCCCAAACTGGAATGGTTCCAGAATGTGGAGTCGATGATGAACCACCACTTAGCTGGCTTGTTGGGTCTAGGCTGTTTGTCTTGGGCAGGACACCAAATTCATGTGTCCTTACCCGTGAACAAATTGCTGGATGCGGGAGTGGCGGCGAAGGATATTCCTTTACCCCATGAATTCATTCTCAATCCCAACCTGATGGCAGAACTGTATCCCAGTTTTAAACAAGGTTTAACACCATTCTTTACCTTGAATTGGGGAGTCTATTCGGACTTCTTAACCTTCAAAGGTGGATTAAACCCCCAAACAGGCGGTCTGTGGTTATCCGATACTGCACACCATCACCTGGCACTGGCAGTCCTGTTCATCATTGCTGGCCATATGTACCGGACAAACTGGGGCATTGGTCACAGCATGAAGGAAATCTTAGTAGCCCATAAAGGCCCCTTCACTGGAGAAGGCCATAAAGGACTCTATGAAATCCTGACCACCTCTTGGCACGCTCAGTTGGCGATTAACCTCGCAATGATGGGTTCTTTGAGTATTATTGTGGCTCAACACATGTACGCAATGCCTCCCTATCCTTACATTGCGACGGATTACCCCACGCAGTTATCCCTGTTCACGCATCATATGTGGATTGGTGGCTTCCTGATTGTGGGTGCGGGCGCTCACGCTTCCATTTTCATGGTGCGTGATTATGTTCCGGCCAACAATGTCAACAACTTGCTTGATCGGGTGCTTCGTCACCGCGACGCAATTATCTCCCACCTAAACTGGGTCTGTATCTTCCTGGGATTCCATAGCTTTGGGTTATATGTCCATAACGACACCATGCGTGCGTTTGGTCGTCCCCAAGATATGTTCTCGGATACAGGGATTCAACTCCAACCCGTATTTGCCCAATGGATACAAAACATTCACACTCTGGCCCCTGGTAGCACTGCTCCCCATGCCTTAGCCAGTGTTAGCCCCGTGTTTGGTGGCGGTGTCGTAGCCGTCGGTGGCAAAGTAGCGATGATGCCGATTGTGTTAGGTACGGCGGACTTCATGGTTCACCATATCCATGCCTTCACAATTCACGTCACGGTTTTAATTCTGCTGAAAGGCGTTTTATACGCCCGTAGCTCTCGCTTGGTTCCTGACAAGAGTGAATTGGGTTTCCGGTTCCCTTGCGATGGGCCAGGTCGGGGTGGTACTTGCCAAGTCTCTGGCTGGGATCACGTTTTCCTGGGTCTGTTCTGGATGTACAACTCCCTCTCCATCGTAATTTTCCACTTTAGCTGGAAGATGCAATCCGATGTCTGGGGAACAGTTGGTTCAGACGGCACCGTTTCTCACATCACCAGTGGCAACTTTGCCCAGAGTGCCATTACCATCAACGGATGGCTGCGTGATTTCCTGTGGGCGCAAGCTGCTCAGGTAATCAGTTCCTACGGATCAGCCCTCTCCGCCTACGGTCTGTTGTTCTTGGGTGCCCACTTCGTTTGGGCGTTCAGCTTAATGTTCCTGTTCAGTGGCCGCGGTTACTGGCAAGAACTGATTGAGTCCATTGTTTGGGCCCATAACAAGCTGAAATTAGCCCCAGCAATTCAACCTCGCGCTCTGAGTATTACTCAAGGTCGTGCGGTTGGTGTAGCTCACTACCTCTTAGGAGGCATTGCTACAACTTGGGCATTCTTCCTAGCCCGAATTATTTCAGTAGGATGAAAACTCTCTGCTCAGAGGTGGGAGGAAATCTAATCTACTTTCTTCCCCCTTCTGAAGCGGAATCACAAAGAACACGATTTAGTTAGGACTTATGGCAACTAAATTCCCAAAATTTAGCCAGGACTTGGCCCAAGACCCGACAACACGTCGGATTTGGTACGGGATTGCCACAGCCCATGATTTCGAGACCCATGATGGTATAACAGAGGAAAATCTTTACCAAAAGATTTTTGCTTCCCACTTCGGTCACCTCGCTATCATTTTCCTCTGGACTTCAGGCAACCTGTTCCACGTCGCTTGGCAAGGTAATTTTGAACAATGGGTTAAAGATCCTTTAAATGTTCGCCCCATTGCTCACGCCATTTGGGATCCCCAATTTGGCCAACCTGCGGTAGAAGCTTTCACCCAAGCGGGTGCTTCTAACCCAGTTAACATCGCCTATTCTGGGGTGTACCACTGGTGGTATACCATCGGAATGCGCTCAAATGCTGACCTGTATCAAGGGTCTATCTTCCTGTTGCTTTTGGCTGCTACCTTCCTGTTCGCAGGTTGGTTACACCTGCAACCTAAGTATCGTCCCAGTCTGTCTTGGTTCAAGAATGCTGAATCTCGTTTGAACCACCACTTGGCAGGTCTGTTCGGGGTTAGTTCCCTGGCTTGGACTGGTCACTTGGTTCACGTTGCCATTCCTGAATCTCGCGGACAGCACGTGGGTTGGGATAATTTCCTCAGCACTCTGCCCCACCCGGCAGGTCTGGCTCCCTTCTTCACGGGTAACTGGGGTGTGTACGCACAAAACCCAGATACCGCTGGTCACATTTTTGGAACCTCTACGGGTTCTGGAACCGCTATTCTGACCTTCTTAGGTGGTTTCCATCCTCAAACGGAGTCTCTCTGGTTGACGGATATGGCTCACCACCATTTGGCGATCGCAGTGTTATTCATCATTGCGGGCCATATGTACCGGACAAACTTCGGAATTGGTCATAGCATCAAAGAAATGATGAATTCCAAAGATCCTTTGTTCGGATTTAAAAATGAAGGGCCGTTCAACCTGCCTCATCAAGGGTTGTACGACACCATGAATAACTCCCTGCACTTCCAGTTAGCATTTGCTCTGGCTGCGCTGGGTGTGATCACCTCCCTGGTAGCGCAACATATGTACGCGCTGCCTCCCTACGCCTTCATCGCTAAGGATTACACCACGATGGCGGCGCTGTATACCCACCACCAATATATTGCTGGGTTCTTAATGGTCGGGGCTTTCGCTCACGGGGCAATCTTCCTGGTGCGCGACTATGATTCCGAACAGAACAAAGGCAACGTCTTGGATCGGATGTTACAGCACAAAGAGGCCCTCATCTCTCACTTAAGCTGGGTGTCTCTGTTCCTCGGTTTCCACACCCTGGGCTTATATGTCCATAACGATGTTGTGGTTGCCTTTGGAACTCCTGAAAAGCAAATTCTGATTGAACCGGTTTTTGCTCAATTCGTTCAAGCGGCTTCGGGTAAAGTGCTGTACGGCATGGATGTTTTATTGTCCAACGCTGACAGCATCGCCACCACTGCTTGGCCTAACGCTGGTAACGTTTGGTTGCCCGGTTGGTTAGATGCTATCAACTCTGGTAGCAACTCCCTATTCCTGAGCATTGGCCCTGGAGACTTCTTAGTTCACCATGCCATCGCTCTAGGTCTGCACACCACCACCCTGATTTTGGTCAAAGGTGCGTTGGATGCCCGTGGCTCTAAGCTGATGCCCGACAAGAAAGACTTCGGTTATGCCTTCCCTTGTGATGGCCCTGGCCGTGGTGGTACTTGCGACATCTCCGCTTGGGACTCTTTCTACCTGTCGATGTTCTGGATGCTGAATACCATTGGTTGGACTACCTTCTACTGGCACTGGAAGCACCTGGGCGTTTGGCAAGGAAACGTTGCTCAGTTCAACGAATCCTCCACCTACCTGATGGGCTGGTTCCGTGACTATCTGTGGCTGAATTCGGCTCAGTTAATTAACGGTTACAACCCTTATGGAACCAATAACCTCTCGGTTTGGGCTTGGATGTTCCTATTCGGACACCTAGTTTGGGCGACTGGATTTATGTTCCTGATCTCTTGGCGGGGTTACTGGCAAGAGTTAATCGAAACGATTGTCTGGGCCCATGAGCGGACTCCTCTGGCGAACTTAGTTCGTTGGAAAGACAAACCCGTGGCTCTGTCTATCGTTCAAGCTCGTGTGGTTGGTTTAGCTCACTTCACCGTTGGCTATATCCTCACCTACGCGGCGTTCCTAATTGCCTCGACTGCGAGTAAGTTTGGTTGATGTAACTGTTAACTGAATCCTCGTTTCATCGGTAATTAAAAATATCCCCTGCCTTCGAGTGGGGGATTTTTATTGGTTATTTTTTAATAAGTAAAGAGGATTTAACTGATTAATTCCTACCCCATTTTCAACTCCTTGTAGCCATTGATCATGTTTTTCAGCTACAAATTGATAATCAAATGATATCAAAACTTTTTTGCTTGTTTCATCTACAATTACCTGAAAACCTCTATCGCTTCGATTTAAACCATGAATAGTTTGTCGAAAGCTCATTTCCGTTTCTGGATATTTCTTACCGGCTTGTTTGTGCCTCCACCCGTAGCAAGGTAGTAATAATGATGGTACCAGTTTTAATGCCGTTGGAGAGGGTTCAAAATGAAATAATGTCGTTAAAGAGGTCGTATTAATTCGTTGAGTTTTTAATTCCCATTCAGCCGCATTAGGTATGGGTAGGTTATTCTCAGTAATACCGAGTAAATCTTCGAGAGTATTACCAATTCCACCATCATTTCCTTTACGAGCATTTTGGATATATCCTAGCTCACGAATTCTTGCTAATTCCGCTTTTAGTTCATTTTTGGTGTATATTTTCATGAAAATGATAATTCCAATTGAGGTGTATCAGTTCTTAGCCTGTGTTCAGCTTTTTGACAGTATTCTGCCGATAGATCAATCCCAATAAAACTTCTTCCTAGCCTTTTTGCTGCTACTGCTGTCGTGCCACTACCCATAAAAGGATCAAGAATTATTTCGGCATTTGTTGACTCAATACATCGCCTGGCTAATGCTATGGGAAAAGGTGCGGGATGGGAGTTATTCATTTCCTGCGTGAACTCCCAAACATCACCATGAGCATTAGCTTTAGGTGTCAACTTAAATTTTGGCTTAGTGATTAAATAAATAACTTCGTAGGTGGGTAAGAAGTAACCCGGGTTGAAGTTAATTCCTCCTTTTCGTCGCCAGATGATAATTTGTCGGACTGGAAAACCCGAAACTATATCTTGTCTGTCTTGAAGCAAACCATCTTGAACCCGCCATTTATGGTTGTAAAATATTGCCCCATCATCTTTTAATAAACGTATCATTTGCGATAGACATTCTCTTTGCCATTCCACATATTTTTCGTGGGGCATATTGTCGTCATAGTCTGAATAACCATGCACAAGTTCAGCATTTTTCCACTTGCCACCTCTGCCATCCTTCATCCCATTTCCGGTAGAATTTTTCAGGTTGTAGGGTGGGGAAGTTACAACTAAATCCAGACAATTATCTGGCATTCGACTCATTATGGATATACAATCTCCACAAATAAACTTATCTAATAATTCATTCTGATTCATTATTTATTCCTGATAATAACTTAAAGGTCTTTTATTTGAGTAAAAATAACTAGATATTGACCTGCATTTGCTTTAAAAACACAGCTTTTGCCTCCAGTCAAGAGCTACTCAAAAAAATTGATTATTTTCCAGTATCCATGATTTACGGTAAAATACTTATAGACCCAAAGGGTAATGGAAAATGAGTTCAGCTAATGATCAACTTTCCCTTAACTTTGAGCTAGTTTTAGCCTTGGTCAAACAACTGCAACACTATCATAACCCATAGTGAAGATAACCTCCATTTGCTCGGCTAACACTAACATAAATACGTCTTTAGTTAAAAATCCAGTTAAAGCTATAGATTTAATATAAAATGAGTGTCTCCACCTCGGTATTAACGGAATTGGTGCAGTTTTTGCCCAGTTTAAAGCCCCAAATTTATTTTAAATCCTCTTTAACTGCCCTATCTCATGCGATGGAGGATCAAGTTTTAGCCACAACTGAACAACCTCTAGTAATTGCTACCTTTCAACAGGAAAGATTTTATCGTCAAGAAGCTCACCGTTACCGAAAAATTGCCGCGATCACACCCCAGGTTTATGTGATGGCAGCCGAAAAAACAGAGTTTCAAAACTCCTCTGATATTCACGAAACAGTAGCATTTGATCCCCAGGATAAACTGAGTCAAGAATGGAATTTATTGGTTTTAGGACAATATTATGCAACCTGTTTAGTTTGTGTTGAACGCGAAGATTTAGTACAGAATTCCGATATAACCGAAAAATTATTAATGGATCAGGCTCGTCCCTTTGAAGGGATTTGGACATCCGATCGGCAAGTTTCGATTAAGGTTGCCGAATTACTATTAGAACGGACTTTATATTACCGTCCTGAATTAGCTGAAAAAGTTGAACAAGCCTTTCTATTTTATAATATTCGTTCCGCAACTAAAAAAAGTAAAAAATCTTCAAATCGAACAAAATCTAATTCGAGTTCTAGCGATTATTCTTCCCTGAATGATCCCTTTGCTTATCGTTTAGTCACCTATTTACAAGCGGGTCAACATAAACTTTTACGAGTTTATCGGTCTTTAGCTGCTAAGGAACGAAAAGAACGTTTAGTTAATTCTATTACATCCACCATTCGCCAATCTCTCAATCCTCAAGAGGTGATTAAAGTCGCAACTCATGAGTTAGGGGAAGCTATGGGTGCTTGTCGTTGTCTGATTTATCGCTGCAAAGCCACGGATAATTCTGTTAAAATTTCTAATGAATATTTATGTAATGATGTAGTTTCTATCATCGGAAAAACTTGGCTTTTGCGAGAAAATCCGCTCTTTCAAGAAGTTGTTAAACGTCAAGAACCAATTTATATTAATCAAACGGATGAAATTGACATAGACTGGCTTAATAACAATAATAATAATTCAGTAAAATCCCAAGAATCCTTAAAAAAAATAACCCAAAAATTGGAAATTAAAGGTTGGTTAATGATTCCTATTTTATACCAAGGTCAACTTTTGGGAATGGTAGAATTACACCAATGTAATTGTAATCTTTCCGAGTGGCAAGAAGATGATTTATTAATGGTAGATGCGATCGCAACTCAACTAGGTGCTGCAATTATTCAAGCGGAAACCTATGCCAACTTAGAAGATCTAAACCAACAATTAGAAGCATTAGAACGGACTCGTAGTAATTTAATTGCGATTACCGGCCATGAACTTAGAACTCCCTTATCCACCATTTTAATTTGTTTAGAAAGTTTGAATCAAGAACCAGATATGCCCGTGGAAATGCGAAAAGTAATGTTAGATACGGCCTTAGAAGATGCAGAAAGGTTAAGAAAATTAGTCCAAGATTTTTTAAAATTGTCTCATTTAGAAAGTGGTCGAGTTGATTGGAACCCCGAATCTTTAAGACTCAAAGAATGTATTGATTTAGCAATTAGTGGAATTCGTACCCATCATAATCAAAATCAAGTTCCCGCGATTCAAACAGAAGTTCCCTCGAATTTACCTTTAGTTCAAGCCGACGGCGAATGGTTAGTAGAATTACTCTCTAAACTATTAGATAATGCCTGTAAATTTACCAATTCTGATGGTAAAGTTAAAATTAACGCCAAATGTAATGGAGATCAAATGATGGAAGTGACGATCTCCGATACCGGACGGGGGATTGAACCCAATCGTTTAGACGCGGTATTTGAGCGGTTTTATCAAGAAGAAGGTTCCTTGCGTCGGAGTGTGGGTGGAACGGGCCTAGGATTAGCGATCAGCAGACAAATTGTGAATGGTTGGGGCGGGGAAATTTGGGCAGATTCTCAGGGGAAAAATCAAGGGAGTCAGTTCCATTTTACGATTCCTTATGTTGAAAGTGATTCTTGACTTGTAGTAAGTCTTTTAGGGCTATCTAACTCTGAGTCCTGAAGGACTCTACGAGTTTTGTAGTAAGCCCTTTAGGGCTATCTAACTCTGAGTCCTGAAGGACTCACTACAATAGTGACCAGTGTGGTAAAACATGAGATCCTAGAAAGAGTCAACAATAGTAAATTGAGTTAGAATTTCATGGCAAATCAAGCAACAGTTGTGATTACGGGAGCGTCTTCGGGCGTTGGTTTGCAAGCCGCTAGAGCCTTGGCCGAAAAGGGTTGGTATGTGGTGATGGCCTGTCGGGATTTAGCCAAAACCGAACGGGCGGCCCAATCCGTGGGAATGTCCAAGGACAGCTATACAATTCTTCCCATAGATTTAGGATCTTTAGCCAGTGTAAAACAGTTTGTTGCTAATTTCCGGTCTTTGGGTCGCTCCCTGGATGCCTTGGTCTGTAATGCGGCGATTTATATGCCCTTAATTAAGGAGCCATTATGGAGTCCAGAGGGCTATGAATTAACGATGGCGACCAACCATTTAAACCATTTTTACCTCTGCAATGTCATGTTAGAGGATATGAAAAGATCAACTTTTGCTGATCGCAGAATGGTGATTTTAGGAACAGTTACTCACAACCCCGACGAGTTAGGAGGTAAAATTCCCCCGCGTCCAGATTTAGGAAATCTCGAAGGTTTTGCGGAAGGTTTCAAAGATCCGATTACGATGATTAATGGCAAACAATTTGAACCTGTTAAAGCCTATAAAGATAGTAAGGTTTGTAATGTTTTAACCATGCGAGAATTACATCGCCGTTACCATGATTCTACGGGGATTACTTTTACTTCTCTTTATCCGGGTTGTGTGGCAACAACGGCTTTATTCCGCAACCATTATCCCCTATTTCAAAAGATTTTTCCCCTATTTCAAAAATATATTACCGGGGGATTTGTCACGGAGGAATTATCGGGCGATCGCGTCGCAATGGTGGTGGCTGATCCTGAATATAAACAGTCTGGAATGTATTGGAGTTGGGGAAATCGTCAGAAGAAAGATCGCCAGTCTTTTGTGCAGAAGGTTTCTCCTCAAGCCAGTGATGATGAAAAAGGCAAAAAAATGTGGGATTTAAGTGCTAGGTTGGTGGGATTAGCTTACTAATAAAACGCTTTTAATTGTTGGTAAATAGAACCCCTCCCCTTCCCCCCCTAGCCCGCACGGGGGGTTTGGGGGCCTGTTCCCTGCTATACAATTCATTTAGGATTGCTATAGATTATAATTATGTTAATCAACAAGGAGGTTAAAATGTCAATCCAAGTTTTAAAAAGATATTTTACCGTTGAAGACTATCAGAAAATGGGAGAAGTTGGGGTTTTTAAAGCCGATGAAAATAATGAATTAGTAGCAGGAGAAATCATTAAAATGTCACCAATTGGAAAACGTCATGCGGCTTGTGTTAATCGCTGTAACCATTTATTTTATCAAATATTGGGTGATCGAATTCTGATCAGTGTTCAAAACCCGATTCAATTAAGTAATTTATCACAACCTCAACCCGATTTAGTTCTACTGCAACCTCGTCCCGATTTTTATGAAGAAAGACATCCCCAACCCTCGGATATTATATTATTAATAGAAGTCTCAGATACAACTATTGATTTTGATCAACAGGTAAAAATTCCTCTCTATTGTCAGAGTGATATTCAGGAAGTTTGGTTAATTGACCTGAATCAAAATATTGTGCGGGTGTATCGAAATCCCACCGCCAACGGTTATCAATCTATTCAGTTTTTTACAGTAGAACAAACCTTAACTTTAGCTGCTTTTCCTGAATTTAATATCAACATTAATCAGATTTTTTGACAATTATCTAAATTATTTAAAACCAATAAAATTAAGGAACTGGAACAAAATCATAACCCAATCCCGAAGTATTTCCGGGTTCAATTGTAACTAATTGTAAGGGTTGATTGCGATCGCCCGATGGTAAAAATCTAATCACACCCGTTGCACCTTGGGGGGTAAAATCCGAGGCGGAAAGTGCTTGTTGAACCCCGGTTCGGGTAGGGTTTTTAGCAATAGCAGCAACCAAGGCTTTTGTAGCATCATAGGCGGTGGCGGTACGCCAGTTAACACTCGCTCCCCAGAGTTGATTTGCTGTTTGAGCAAAAGCCGAATTAGGATTAGCTAAAATATGCCAAGGAATTGCAATTACCATCCCCAACGCATCACTTCCAACCTTCAATGTTTCCGGTCGATATAAACTATCCCCGCCCAATAAAGGTAACTGTCTCCGATTAATTCTCACCACTTGTAACGCCTGTTCAATAGTAGAAGAATCGGGAGTTAATACAATTACTTCTGCTCCCTGTTGGCGGGCTTGTTCTAGGGATTGAAGCGGGTTAAAATCAGGTTTTGCAATATCAAAAATACTGACTATTTCGCCCCCATCTCCACTTAAAGCAGTGGTAAATTCTGTTTGTAGGGAATTACTATATTGATTAGCACTATTAAAAAATATTACCGCTTTTTTTAAGTTTAACTTATTTAGTAAATATCGAGATAAACTACTTCCAGCAAAGCGATCACTAGGAACAGTTCTAAAAATATAGTCTCCCGCATTAGAAATATTTGTTGATGTACTGGTAGGAGAAATTAAGACTAATTTCCCTGCTTCATAAATCGGTGCTGCGGCTTCGGTGGTATTACTCCCAAAATGACCAACTACTCCTAAAACTTCTGAATTATTGACTAATTTTTGAGCAACTTCTTTAGCAACTTCAGGACTATTATCATCATTGACAATAATCACATTTAATGATTTTCCTGCAATTCCTCCCCCTTGATTGACTTCTATTTGAGCTTGAGCAACTCCCCTTAAAATCTCCTGGGCGGTATTAACAGAAGTTCCAATCGGAATCGAGACAGCTATAGTATAAAAGGGTTGATTATTTTGCAGAATTTGGGCGTTATTTCGATAGACTAAGGCTTCAGGATCGTTTTTATTTTGTTGTAAAGCTGCATTAAATTGTTGAACAGCGTTCTGATATTGACGAGACGCTAAAGCCGCAACTCCCGCCTGTTTGAGAGCTAAATTTCCTGAAGCAATTAAAACTTTTTCCCCTTGACTAATTCGAGTTTCGATAGGCCCAACCGCAATATTAGGTGAGGACGTTGGGGGTAAAGTTCCAGAGGGGTTATTCGTATTCAATAGGGGTTTAGGAGAAAATCTGAAAAATAAAAAATAACCCGCCCCTAATAAGCTCCCTGTAATTAGCAGGGCTAAAAATAAGATTAGAGATTCATTTTTTTGAGACATCGGATTATAAATTGATTGATGCTTAGGTTCTATTTTAACATTTTTTTCTGGGATTAACCTCTAATCTAAGTTAACAGACAGAAACATACCCAGCCCAGAAAATTTAACGGATTCTAATAAATCCCAGTTTTTCAATTAAATCTTGACCCTGAGAAGTTAATAAAAGTTGAGTGTATGCTTCCCCGGCTTGTTGTTCAGCTTGATTATTTTGTTTAACAATAATAAATAAACGTCTGGTAAGAGGATATTCTCCATTTTTAAATACAACAGAATCAATTTGATTCCGTTGTTGAGGGCAATTTTCCGGTGGAATTAAGGGGTTTTTATAGGGTTGAACTAAAGCATCAGATGTTATACCAATAGCTAGGGGTTTAATTTTACATTGTTCGACAACTTCCGGGGCGGAAGCATAATATATTCCCCCAGGATTATTAGCGATTTCTCTTAGGGCTTCTGTAGTGGTAGGAATAAATTTTACCGCTTCTCCAAAAGACTCTTTTCCTAATACATTCAGGATGAAAAATTCCGTTGTTCCTCCGGCTTCTTTAGTCCGAGAATAGGCAACAATTGGAATATTTTCGCCTCCGAGTTGATTCCAATTAGTGATTTTACCTGTATAAATTTGTTTTAATTCGTTGATAGTTAACCCTTGAATATTCAAGTTAGGATTAACCGCCACTACAATCCCATCAAGAGCAATAGGAACTTCGATTAAATTTAACCCCCTTTGTCGGGCTTGTTGATATTCTGATTCTTGCAAAGGTCGGGAAGATTCAGCAAAGGTAATTTGATTATCAATTAACATTTTAATCCCACTTCCTGAACCTGGGGATTGACTGGGATTTTGAAAATATCGTAATTGAAATTGAGGAAAAATATTTTGAATTTCGGGATTAATTACTTTACGAATTGGTGCAAATGTGGTACTCCCGCCATAGGTAAAAAGTCCATTAGGAACATTAGGAACTTCAGCAAAGGTTTTAAAATCTTTTGTGGAGATTTGAGGGACAGAGGTAGGTGGAATTGGGGTCGGTTTAGGTGGAATTGAACTTGAGGGAGAGGGATTAGAATTTAAGACTGTGGGCAAATTCATATTGCGAGTAAACCACCAAATTCCGCCACCAATTAATCCTCCGGTAATCAGTAAGGCGAGGATTAAAGTTGTAGTGTCATTTTTTTGAGCCATAAATCTCAAGGGTTTTGGATATTAGGTAAAATTTTAACACTTTTGTAGGATTGTCGGGGCAGTTATTGATATAATATTACTAAAATGGTCAAATAATGGCACAAAAATCATTAAGGATAATTCAAGGAATAATTGTTTATGGTGTCCTCAATAGAATCTCAATCCAAGATATCTTTAGACGAGTTTTTGCAATTACCAGAAACGAAGCCAGCGAGTGAATATATTAATAGTTATATCTATCAAAAATCTATGCCACAAGGAGAACATAGTATTTTACAAACTCGCTTAGTGACTGCGATTAATCGAGTGGGTGAACCGCAGAAATTAGCCTATGTACTGACCGAATTGCGTTGCATTTTTGGGGGGAGTTCAATTGTTCCAGATATTGCTATTTTTGAATGGGATAATATTCCTTTACGCCCCAATAAAAGGATTCAAAATCGGTTTGAAATTCCTCCAGATTGGATCATTGAAATTCTCTCTCCAGAACAATCTCCTAATCGAGTGATTCAAAAAATTGCTTTCTGTCTTAATCATGGAACAAAGTTAGGTTGGTTTATCGATCCTGAAGATGAATCTGTCAGTATTTTTCAACCGAATTGTATTCCAGAAGTTAAATCAGGTATGGATAGTTTACCCGTGCTGAATGTGTTAAATAATTGGCAATTTTCGGTAACAGATTTATTCAGTTTACTCTATTTAGTCTAGTCTTTAAGTATTTTTAGTTATAAGATTCGTTTGAGCATGAGATAAATTAAGCGAAATAAAGTAGTCACAGCTACGCTAAATATAGCCATAATTAAAGGAACTATAGTTAATGACAAAAAGCCTAATTTTAATAAGATAAAATATAAAACTCCTAGGGAAATTAAGGGGATAATAATAAAATCTAACCCGACTTCGATCCAGCGATGATACAGGGCAAATATTAATCCAGTCACCCCGACTAAACCGATAATCAATAAAACAATAGGGTTAAAATTAAATACTTTAAATATAGCAAATCCTAAGCTGGCGAAAACTCCAACTTCAAACCCAACAAAGGCGGCATTGGATAACAATTCTAAGCTAGAAAAAGAACGAGTTATTGTTAGAGGTTGAACTGGGGTTACTGGAGGGGAAATAGGAGGTAATCGGAGTGGAGGAGGTTGGGGAATGGGTTGAATTTGGGGAGAGTTTAAGGCGGTTAAAACTTGAGTAGCGGAACCAAAGCGATCGCTAGGTGTAGGTAATAACATTTTATCTAAAATATTAGCTAATTCATCGGAAACCCCAACAAATTGTTTCCAGTTCCATTGATTACTATAACTATCAAATAGCTCTTGGGGTTCTTTTGCTGTTAATAAGACAAGACAAGTCACCGCTAACGCATATAAATCCGTCGAAGGAAAGACAGTATAACCTCGCATTTGTTCAGGGGGTGCAAACCCCAGGGAATAAATTCCAGTTGATGTTCCCCCTGGACTTTGGGTGACTTGTTTAACTGCACCAAAATCTAATAAATGTAAAATTCCTTGGCGATCGCGCATAATATTAGAAGGTTTAATATCACGGTGAATCACATCATGATCATGAACAAATTCTAGGATTTTAAGAATTTCCTGTAGCACTTCTCGGACTTCCGCTTCCGAAAATTGTCCCTTTGAATTTATTTCTGCTTCTAAATTTTCGCCATTAATATACTCTTGAACAATATAAAAAAATTGTTCCGTTTTTGATGTTCGCCATCCGGGTGCTTCTAAAGGAAAATAGGCAAATAAATCGGGAATTTGGGGATGCTTATTACCTAATTGTTCCAAAACATGAGCTTCTCTTTCAAATAAAATCTGAGCCGTTGCTAATTGTTGAGGGTTTAAATCAGATGAGGGTTTAAATTGTTTAACTACACAATATTTAAAGGTAGGAGAACGGCGATCTTTAGCTAAATAGGCTGTCCCAAATCCCCCTTGTCCTAATAATATTTCCGGTAGATAACGACCATCTAAAATTAAAGGCATTCCGCAGGTGGTACAGAATTTTTGCTGTACTGTTTTGAGGGTCATTTGATCATCTAAATCCGTAAAATTATTGCGATCAGCCCCCAGACAGCCCGGACGAGTACAGTAAATTTTCATATTGTTACTGCCGATAAAAAATTAAAAACGCAGGTTGTAACATTTTAATACTGATATGAAACAGTCAGAAGTATTATCCGGTGTTCCGGTGTTCCGGTGTTCCCTATTCCCTATTCCCTTTTGATCAAGACAACTCAAATAAGATTGCTATAGGTCTTGAGTTTATTCAAAATCCGTAGGAGAAACAAACGTCTCAATGTTAATCAATTTTTTAGAAGAATTTGAGGAAAAACTATGGGTGTTTAATGTCCAATTTTGAGCCGTAAACAAGGGTAAGATATCTCGAATAAAAGCCTCAGATGCCTTGGACTGATAGCGATGGTGGTTAACAATGACTGAAAGCATTCGTTTAACCACAATATCTTCAATCACCATGCGGTGTAAAACTTTCATTTCTAATTCTTTTTCAATGGCTGAAGTCGAAACAAAAGCAGCCCCTAATCCGGCTTGTACCGTATTTTTAATCGCTTCAATAGAATTTAACTCCATTTCAACTTTTAAACAGCGTGGATCAATCTCGGCACGGGTTAAAACTTGATCAATGACTTTGCGAATAGTAGACTGAGAATCTAAAGCCACAAATTCCAATTGATATAAGTCTTCTTTTTGAATTTTATCTAATTTGGCAAAGGGATGGGAAGGGGGAATAATTAAGGCTAATTCATCTTCAATATAGGGTTGAATTGTCAAAGCATCTTGCAATTCCGGCGGCACTTCCCCGCCAACAATTGCTAAATCAATTTGTCCATTTGCCACACTCCAAGCGGTGCGTCGAGTCGAATGAACGTGCAGTTGCACCGCGACATCGGGATATTTTTCTCGAAATAAACCAATCATTCGAGGGAGTAAATAGGTTCCGGTAGTTTGAGAAGCCCCGACAATTAAAGTTCCCCCTTGCAGATTTTGTAAATCCTCAATAGCGCGGCAGGTTTCCTGACATAAACTCAAGATTTTTTCGCCATAATTTAATAAAAGATGTCCAGCTTCTGTTAATTTAGCTCTGCGTCCTCCTCGATCAAATAAAGGAACATTTAACTGTCGTTCTAAATTTTGGACTTGTAAACTAATAGCGGGCTGGGAAACATATAAACTATCCGCCGCCCGCTTAAAACTTCCCTCAGCCGCGATCGCTTTGAGAATGCGTAATTGATCTAAAGTAAAAGGAACATCTGTCATTGTGAGAGTGGGTAAAGAATTGAACAAAAATAGAATCAAAAATCAGTCAGAAAGGGTAAAAAACAACCCAGTGAAATCAATCTGATAAAGGTAAAGCCGTATATTCAGTTGGGTATTGAACATCTATACTATGTTTGTTAAAATCGGGGCTGGCAAACTTGGGTAAAATTTCATTAGTAAATGCCTCGGCTGCCTTGGATCGATAGCGATTCGGATTATAAATCACTGATAATGTCCGTTTGGCAATCACCTGATCAATTTTAACCCGTTTGATTACCCCCATTTGTAACTCTTTTTCAATGGCAGATATAGAAACAAACGCGACTCCCAACCCCGATTGAACTGCATTTTTTATCGCTTCACTCGAACTGAGTTCCATTTCTAATTGCAGATGGGTGGTATCAATTCCACAACGGGTTAAAACTTGATCAATGACTTTCCGAATCGTTGATTGAGCATCCAAACTAATAAATTTTAAGGAGTATAAATCCTCTTTTAGAATCGTTTCTTGTTGACTAAATTCATGGGAAGTAGGAACAATTAACGCCAGTTCATCCTCCGCATAGGGAACAATTTCTAAAGCTGACATCAATTCCGGGGCAATTTCTCCCCCCACAATAGCTAAGTCAATTTGTCCATTCACCACACTCCAAGCGGTGCGCCGGGTCGAATGAACGTGCAACTGTACCGAAACATCGGGGTATTTTTCTCGAAATAACCCGATCATCCTTGGTAACATATATGTCCCGGTGGTTTGAGACGCCCCAATAATTAAAGTTCCTCCCCGCAAATTTTGTAAATCTTCAATGGCGCGGCAAGTTTCTTGGCACAGGGACAAAATTTTATCCCCATAACTCAGGAGTAAATGACCCGCTTCCGTGAGTTGGGCACGACGTCCTCCTCGGTCAAACAGTGGCACGTTTAACTGTCGCTCCAGGTTTTGTACCTGGAGACTCACGGCAGGTTGGGAGACATAAAGACTATCAGCAGCGCGTTTGAAGCTACCTTCAGCCGCGATCGCTTTCAGGATGCGTAACTGATCTAAAGTAAATGGAACGTCAGACATATTCCTCAACCTCGGTAAAATAAGGAAGCGTGATGACTTTTAGGATGGGGGATCAAGTTCTTTCAGCATACTGCAACCATGAAGGGTAATTGAAATTAAGTTTATTATTAATGGAGAAAAGGTCAAAATGTCTGAGTATTGGCTAACATCTAGCCATTTTGTGATGTTGGGTTTAATTTTAGGGTTTGCGATCGCCCATAGTGGGTTAGCAGCCCTACGACCCTGGGGAGAATCAAAAATTGGGGCGAGGGCTTATCGAGTTTTATTTGCTTTGGTGAGTATCCCCTTTGCCACAGTTCTAATTATCTACTTTTTTAATCATCGTTACGATGGATTACAACTTTGGATGGTACAGGATCGGGTTGTTGTTAAACCCATGGTTTGGATTTTATCAGCAATTTCATTTGTTTTTCTCTATCCAGCCACGTTTAATTTGTTAGAAATTGCCGCCATTCAAAAACCGGAAGTCCATCTCTATGAAACCGGAATTATCCGTATTACCAGACATCCGCAAATGGTGGGTCAAGTAATTTGGTGTGTGGGTCATACCCTGTGGTTGGGGACAAGTTTCACCCTGTTAACCTCCCTGGGGTTGATCTTGCATCACTTATTTGCCGTTTGGCATGGCGATCGCCGTTTGTTGGCCCGTTATGGCAAATCCTTTGAAACCGTGAGATCTCGCACCTCAGTAATTCCATTTTTAGCGATCGCCCAAGGTCGCCAAACCCTTGAATTAAAAGAGTTTTTCCGATGGTCTTATTTAGGAGTCAGTATTTTTATCCTGTTACTCTGGGAAATTCATCCCTTATTAATGCGTGCAACAGGTAACATAGACTGGTAGCATAATCTCAAGGATATAAAAACAGTGATTAATAAAATTTGAGAAATGATGCTATTGTCAGTCAATGAGCAGATGTTTACTCAAGAAGTTCTGAAATCTTCTTCTCCGGTTTTAGTACATTTTTGGGCGCCTTGGTGTGGACTGTGTAAGCTGATTATGCCTCAACTTTGTCAATTCCAGCAGGACTGGCGAGGCACAATTAAAGTGGTTGGTGTGAATGCAGATCAAAGTTTAAAGTTAGCGAATACCTATCGCCTCCAAACTTTACCAACATTAATTATTTTTGATCGAGGTCAAGTTTTATATCGGCTCGAACATTTTCAAGGTCGAGAAGATTTACGACGTCGCCTTGATAGTTTTATGGTTAGTGATCTGAATTATCAACAAATTCGTCAAGCTCAAGAAGTTTTACCCCTAGAAGTTTGACGGACTCCGAGATTAATTTTTTTCGATTCCCAAGCTAGAGCTTGGGAATGCTTTTTTTCAGGGTTAAAAGGTTATTCCTGTTTTTCTTGAAGTTTGCAAGTAGGGGATGGGGGTGTATTTTTGATTCAGTCTTCGACAACAATAGTAATTATTGGTGGAGTATCAATAATATTATTGTCTGGAGCTTTTTCCTGACTGAGTTGGCTTTTTATCTTAAGTTTCAAAGAGTCTGTAACCGGTAAAATATCAATTTCTTTGAGCAAATTGTCTAAAATTTCAGTTTTGCTCCGCTCTACATAAAAGGTGGCAAGAATGATCTCGATTCCATAGCCGGTTAAACTATCTCCGATCACACCAATTGAGCCAGACAAAGCGGTGGCGAGAGTAACTATCAGTCCCGTACCACCAAATGTGGTAAATGTAGCTGCCAGGAGGATACCAGGCAAGCTGAGAGAGGCAAACTTTTTAGCGATTTCGTCAAGAGAAATTCCCATCGACACCAGTTGTTTAGAAATTTCCTCTGGAGAAACTCCTAGATCGCTTAGTTGTTTATTGATTTCGTCCATTGATTTACAACTTTCCCAAATTTTAGTAAATTTTGTGGTTCGATCTTAACTGGATCACAGTATACCGGATTGGGTAATTGTAATCAAACGTTATACTTTTGCCGATGGGTTGAAAGATGTTGACAGCGGCGTTAATATCTCGATCATGAGAAATGCCAATGGTCCTCTTTTGTCACTGGCCTTTAATCTGGATGGCAAAAAAAGCGAGGACAATCCTTAGCAGATGCCAGAAATGCTACTACTCGCCAGGTGGCCAAGATGGTATTCGAGAAACTTTATCGAGAATGGAATAGGTAATTAATCACCCCCCGTTGCTAGAATGGGGGGGTTATCAATCAACTATGCAAAATAGTACAGAATCAAGCTATTACAGTGAATGATCAAAATTTGATTGAAAAAGCACTTTTACTGAAAGTGAAACGACTCACTTCAGCCCGGGGACAACTGGTTCTCCCTTGTGCGCCAGCTTTGATCGATGAATATATGACTCAGTTTAACGCTCTGCTGGCGGCGTTGGGACAGAACTTTACCCCGGAGGAAATGAATGGGTTACGTCAACTTGTCGAACGCAAACTGCATGAAGGATATCAGGCTTCACCCCATGCCCGTTTAATCTTTAGATATGAACCCCCCGAACCCACTCAAGGCTTAACCAGTGGTTTAAAACTAACCGTAACCACCGAAGTCGCCTCTTTAGAAAACAAATATCAACGCTGGTTAACCACCCGCGAGGGGCCATTGTTCGGAGCCCATCCCGATACTAAATTAATGGCCGTGGTGTCCGAATTTCCTGACCCAGCCCGAACTCCGATTTTAGATGTGGGGGCGGGGGTGGGCCGTAATACCTTACCTTTAGCCCGCAAAGGACATCCGGTGGATGCGGTGGAACTCACCCCAGACTTTGCCCAAATTATCGCCAAGGAAGCCAAAGACGCCAGTTTACCAATTCGGGTAATCCAAAGTAATATTCTCAACCCGGCTTTAGTCCTTCCGGCTAATTATTATCGGTTAGGGTTAATTGCAGAAGTGATTTCCCATTTTCGCAACTTGGATGATGTCCAAACCCTGTTAAGCAAAGTCTGTGATGCGGTGGCGGCCGGGGGTTTAATTTTATTCAGTACGTTTATCACCGATGCCGATTTCGAGCCGGATGATAAAATTCGAGAAATGGGTCAAATTCAATGGTCTTATGTGATTACCCCAGGTGAGATGAATTCCTTGCTCCAGGGTTTACCGCTACAATTGATTTCCAATGAGTCGGTGTATGAGTATGAACGCGCTCACCTCCCCCCGGAATCCTGGCCGCCAACGGGTTGGTTTGAACATTGGTCACAGGGTCGAGATGTAGTTCCGATCCAAAAACCCCCGATGTCCTTGCGTTGGTTATTATGTCGGGTAAATAAATAAAGTTTGAGTTTGAGGGGAAGATCATGCTTCCTCATAATGACGAATTACGAATTAGAAATTACGAATTATCTTAATTATTCTGTAATTCGTAATTCGTAATTTTCTGTTTCTAAACATCTAAGTACCTAAACAAAATTAATTACACATCCTCCACTCTGTTCCCTTCCCCCCTAGCCCCCCGTGCACGGGTGGTTCGGGGGGGCTTTTCCGGTGTTCCCTCTCTCAACTAGGTAATTTATTTTGTGTAACTACTTATTATGATTAAGCGAAAAATCTCTAAAATTTGGATTTTGCCCGCGATCGCATCTGGGGCTTTGTTAGTGGGTGTGTTCTTTCCGATGGCGGTCTTTCAGGGATGGAAACAGTCCGTTGAACAAAGTTATTCGGTTGATCAACAAATCCCTGAGTCAAAAGTATTACGATTGGCTTTATCCCCAGTTTCTGAACGTCAAACGGAATTAGAAGCGATCGCCCAAGACCGAAGTGCTTCTTTAGAAAGAAGTCGAGCACGATATTTATTAGCTAGTGATACTTTAGCTGAAAATCCCGAAACAGCGATTAAATTATTAAAAGGATTAGAGCAGGATTATCCCATATTAGGAGGTCATATTTTAGTCAAACGGGCGCGGGCTTATGAAAAAATTGGAGATGTGGAAAAAGCCGAAAAAACTTGGCAGGAATTGTTAACAAACTATGGTGATCAACCCGTTGTAGTCGAAGCATTATATACATTAGGAAAGACAAATCCTGAATATTGGGATCAGGCGATCGCCAAATTTCCCAGTCATCCCAGAACTATAGAAATTGCTGAAACTCGCCTAAAACAAAATCCGAATCAACCGGAATTATTATTCTTAATTGCAAACCATGGATTATCTTTAAAAGACTATGGAACCTATTTAGAACAATTAAAAGCCAAATTCGGAAATCAACTCACCCCGGAACAATGGGAAATTGTAGCTTTTGGCTATTGGGAAAAACAGGATTATGGCAAAGCGGCTATTGCCTATGCTAAAGCACCCAAGACCCCTAAAAATCTTTATCGTCAGGCGAGAGGATTATGGTTAAATGACAAAATTCCTGAGTCTCGAATTGCCTATAAACAATTAATTAATACCTTTCCCCAGGAAATAGATCCTCAAGGAGAAGATGCAGGATTTGGTTTATTGCGTTTATCACGGCTTTCCGATAAAAAAGAGGCTTTAGGGTATTTAGATCAAGTTATTGCTAAATTTCCCCGCCATGCAGCCGAGGCTTTATTAGATAAATCTAAACTATTAGATAAAATGGGATCTGAAAAATTTGCTTCGGAAACTCGTCAACAATTACTCAGTAAATATAGTGATTCTGAAGCCGCTGCCCAATTGCGTTGGGAACTCGCCCAACAAGCCTTAAAAGCCGGGGATTTAAAATCAGCATCCGACTGGGCAAAACAAGTTTCAACGAAGAATCCTGACAGTGAATTTGCCCCAGAAGCGACATTTTGGGTAGGGAAATGGGCGGAAAAAAATGGCAATTCTCAAGAGGCAAAAAAAGCCTTTGAATATTTAATTGTTCGTTATCCTTCCTCCTATTATGCTTGGCGTTCAGCCGTTCATTTAGGATGGCCTGTAGGGGATTTTACCACCGTTCGACCTCTCTCTCCCCATGTGGAACATCCTGATATTAGAGAAGTGCCTCCGGCTGGTTCTGAAACTTTACAAGAACTGTATGCGTTAGGACAAAATCAAGAGGCTTGGAAACTATGGCAAACGGAGTTTAAAAATATTAAACAGCCTTCGGTTGCCGAACAATATACCGATGGTTTAATGCGGATGGGAATTGGGGATAATTTAGAGGGGATTTGGATGTTATCAAGTTTAAATCGTCGGGATGATCCCCAAGAGCGATCGCAATATTTAGAAATTAAACAAAAACCTGCTTATTGGGAAGCATTATATCCATTTCCCTACTTAGAAACTATTGTTAATTGGTCAAAAGAACGGCAGTTAAATCCGGTATTAGTAACGGCATTAATTCGTCAAGAATCGCGGTTTATGCCAGGGATTAAATCCGTTGTTGGCGCTACGGGATTAATGCAAGTAATGCCGGAAACGGGGGCGGATGTGGCTAAACAAATTAAATTGACGGATTATTCCTTGGATAATGTCAATGATAACATCAATTTAGGAACCTATTATCTGGATTTTACCCATCGAGAATATAACAATAATTCGATGTTAGCAGTAGCTAGTTATAATGCTGGGCCGGGGGCTGTTTCGGGTTGGTTACAGCGCTTTGGATTTCAAGATCCCGATGAATTTGTGGTTAAAATCCCCTATCCTGAAACTCAAGATTATGTGAAATCCGTATTTGAGAATTATTGGAATTATCTCAGAATTTATAACCCAGATGTTGCCCAATTAATGGAAGATCATGCCAAGAATTACAAAAATTAATTAGGGAATAGGGATCACGGATTTAAGAGGATTTCACGGATTTCACGGATTTCACGGATTTTAATCTGTGTTAATCTGCGTAATCCGTTTAATCCGTGTTCAGATTTTAATCTGTGTTAATCTCCGTAATCCTCTTATTAAAAACCTAATTTGTTGAACAAACTAAACGAATAAATTGACAGGGATAACCGGAAATATTGCTGTTAAAAGTGCCAATTTCTTGAAATCCGGCTTTTTTATAAAATGCGATCGCCCGTTGATTTCCTGCCATTACAATTGTATAAATAGGAGAACCAATTAGTTTTAAAGCTAAGTCTAACAACCGTTTACCAATGCCTTGATTTTGATAATCTGGATCAACATATAATAAAGCAATACAGTGAGAATCTAGGGCAACAAAAGCGACAACTTTTTTGCCTTTACAGGCTACGAATTTATCGTAAGTATAGCAAATATGATGAACATTGGGATTTTGTTCCAGAGGTCTCATCGCCCTTAAATCACAAGACCCTTTAAATTCATCGGGTTGGGAGCGATCATGCACCTGACAAATAGCCGACCAATCTGTTTCTAAATAAGGACGGATAGTAATTATTTTCATTCATGTTTAGACAAATTGTGGACGTTCTAAAACCTGGGAAAATAGGGTTTTAAATTCAACTTTTTGGGTTTCTAATTCCATCATTTGTTTCCAGGTTTCATAGAAGAAAAATGTGGTTCCGGCGAATTGGCGATCGCGAGTCAGTTGAATTTGTTCTTTGACATTAACAAAAGACATCGGTTTAATTCTTAACCCGGTTAAAATACCAATACTAACAGGAATATGGCTTTTTGCTTCCAAAAGTTCAGGACGTTTTAAATCCGCTAAAAATCCATTGATATCATCCCGATATACTTGTAAAACTAATTCTTCTAAATAGCCTTCTTGTTCCCAGGTTTTCCAATCTTGTAAAAACTGAGAATAGGCAAAAAGATAGGGATTTGGGGATAAAGAAAGAATACAATTCGGTTTATAATCTTTGATCACCCAGAAAACTCTATTCACAAATTCTGTGATCTTTTTCGCTCTCCAACTTACCCAATTTACATCTTGAAAGTCTGTGGGGGGTTGGGGATTTCCCGTTTCTTTCCGATATAATTGGATTGTAAATTCATCATAGCCTAAATCGACAGGTAAACCAAAATGATCATCAAATTGAATCCCATCAACATCATAGGTTTTGACGACTTCAATGATTAAACCTAAAAGAAACTGTTGTACTTGAGGATGAAAGGGATTTAACCATAATTGATTAACTTGACTTTCTTTATAAACTTTCGTACCATCTTGACGACAGGTAATCCAATGGGGACGCAGTTCAACAATTTTAGAGTTTGGGGGAACCATAAACCCATATTCAAACCAAGGAATCACACTAATCTTTTTTTGTTTAGCTAAGGGAATCATTTCCTTGAGAATATCTCGGTCTTTTAATTCAGGAATCGGATAGATTTGAGTTCCGGTAAACCGTTCCATTAAAACACTTGGATAAAGGGTATAACCGTTATTCCAAATGGTAGGATAAATGGTGTTAAAATTATATTCTGCTAATAAATTAATAGCATTAGTTAAGGTATTTTTAGAGAACAAAACATCACTATCAATATTTGTTAACCAAACTCCCCTTAATTCACCCCTAGGAACGGGAATAATTGGCGGTTTAACAATATACTGTTCAGCAATAGTTAAGGCTTCATCAACTTGGCGCAAGGCTTGACAGAAAAACACAGCGACTTCGGCGCGAGTTGCGGGTTTATTAGGGTTTAAAAGTTTCACCTCTGGATAATTAACCACTAACCCAAATTCAATCGCTGCCGTGATCGCATTTTTAGCATAATTAGGAACATCTTTAGCATCATTTAAACTTTGATTTAGGGTTTTAATAATAGACTGACTGGGTTCATAATTTAACCCCTTAACTAAAGCGACTAATGCTTGTACTCTAGGGATATTTTGTTGGGGTTTAAAACTTTGGTCTTCATAGCCACTCATAAACCCCGTACTATAGGTTTTTTGAATCACACTATGAGCCCAAAAATCAGCCGAAACATCCTTAAATTGGATGGTTTCTCGAATGTCTAAAAGTTGGGGAAAGGCTTTAATTAGCATGGTGGCAAACTCAGCACGAGTTAAGGTAGCATCGGGCTTAAAAGTTCCATCTCGATAGCCACTAATAATGCCTTTATTTGCCAGAGTTTCAATACTGTTTTTCGCCCAATGATTTGTGATATCTGTAAAGTTTACCATAGCGTTTAAAAGGGGTAAAAATTGATAAAATTAGTTAGATATTCGTTAAAGATTTCCGTTTAATTGTTAATATTTTTTAACAAAACGATACGATCTATTAACTTTGCCTCTAATTTGATTCAGAAAGAATATAATAGCAGTATGAATTGTACACCAAAGTAGGATAAGTTACAATCTTTAAAAAATGTCAACTTGTCCATATTTTTTCAATCCTTGTTTAGAGGTTTAGAGCTAAATTATGAAACTCATTTCTACCCTGTTTTCTGGAATTACCACCTCGATTACCGCCCTGACCTTGGTGACAGGTCTAGCCATGGCTCAAATGGCCGAAGTCCCCAAACCCAATATGAAAGGAGATTTTATCACAGCAAAAGTTCAAGGAAATCGAGGACTTTATAATAATATTAACTGGTTAGTTGTCGATCCTGAATATTTGAACTGTCGCAATACTCCCGAAGGAACGGTTAAGGCTCGCTTAGAGTCGGGCGCAATGATGACAGCCCTGTTTTCTAATGATGGAAAAGGTGATGCTATTGTACTTAAAAATGGTCAATCTTGGTTAAAAGTAGAAAGTATTCATCCTTATGGGCCTCGATTAAATTCTGGAGTCTGTTATGTTCGGGCTAATTTGAAATATATTGCCCCAATTAATGGTGATTATTTCGATATGTTAAAAAGGAAATAAAAGCTATGCGTTTTATCAATCCCAAAACTGATTTTGCCTTTAAAAAAATATTTGGTTCTTCGGAAAGTAAGGATATTTTAATCAGTTTTCTGAATGCAATGGTTTATAATTCTGAGCTAGTTATTCAGGATTTAGAGATTATTGATCCTTACCTTGCGCCCAAAGTTACCGGATTAAAAGATACTTATTTAGACGTTAAAGCTCAACTAAATACAGGTGAAATTGTCATTATTGAGATGCAGGTGATTAATGTAGAAGCCTTTACCAAACGAGTCTTATATAATGCAGCTAAGACCTATTCTCTGCAATTAGATGTGGGACAAGGCTATCGGTTTTTAAAACCTGTGATTGCTTTAACAATTACGGATTTTATCCAATTTGAAAATACGAATTCTGGGATTTCTCACTTTATTTTTAAAGAAAAAAATCAAAATTTTAATTATTCTGAGAATGAATTAGAGTTAGTATTTGTGGAATTACCTAAATTTCAAAAATCCTTAGAACAATTAGAAACTTTAACGGATAAATGGATTTATTTTATGCAAAGTGCTAGAATCTTAGAAACTGTTCCTGAAACCTTAGAAACTGTCCCTCAAATTCAACGGGCTTTTCAAATTGCTAATCAAACTAATTTAACCCGTGAGGAACTCGATGAAGTTGAAAAAGTAGAACTGTTTTTACAAGATCAAAGAAATGCAATTAGTTTTGCAGAGAATGAAGCTAGACAAGAAAAAGCGGTAGAAATTGCTCGTCAACTTTTGAATATTTTAGATGATCAAACTATTAGTCGAACAACGGGGTTAAGTTTAGCAGAAATTCAAAATTTAAGACCCTAATTTTTCAAGAATTAAGAGGAATATCGACCGTATTTTGCGATCGCATTTTCTTCTGGATTTTGTTGATTTGTTAACCACGCCCAAAGTTGATCACCCTGGGAAAAATGCCACCATTCATTCGGATGTTGTTGAAATCCTGTTAATAGCATAACTTGGGACAAAATTAGACGATTTTGATGATATTCTTTCTCTATTTGATCAGAACTATGCTCAAAATAATTAGGATAGGATCGAGGAGAAATCTGATCAATTTCTGAGCCCATATTGACTATTTTTCCGGTCTGATCAACTAAAGTAATATCCAAAGCCGCACCCGTACTATGGGGGGGAGGAGTGGCAGGATCTAAGCTCGGAGCTGCCCAAAATTGATCAACTTCTGTTAATATAGATTGGTGTTGTTCGGCGGAAAGATTGTCTGGCGTTAATCCCCTTTCTTTTAACAGTTGTTCATAAGAATAATCTACCATAAATTGTTGCACTTCTACGGGACGATAGGCGTCAAAAATCAATATCTTCCAGTTAGGATAATTATTCTCCAATTGTAGTTGTGCTGCGAGCAGACGTTCTAAAATACCTCGTCTTAAATAATAGGGAGAATCTACCGAAGAAAAATGATAAGGTGCCCCTAATTTTTGATAAGCATGGGGAGTTTCTACTACAAATTTTTCCAGGGGGATATTAACTAAAGGTTCGCCACATTCTTGAATCGAAATTTGTTGATAAGGTTTCATAATATTATTTTAAGTAGTAAGCCCTTTAGGGCTTAGAGGTTTAGAGAACCCTGAAGGGCTCACTACGGTTAAGATTTTCGGGATGCAATTAAAGCATAAAATGGGTCGCTTCCTCCCATTCCTAACATTTGCATAAATAGAGGGGTTTTAGATTGACTAGCAATAACTTTAGGGCTATTAAATCCAGGTAAGTTATTGATTTTAACAGAATTAATATAGCTTTTAACTAATTCTATTCTATCGGTTTCTATTGCTTCTCGCCAGGCGGAAATTGCTTTTTGATAAAACATTCGATTAGAAAAGCTAATAATGGTAATTCCACCGGGTTTTAAAATTCGATGAATTTCGGATAAAATTGCTTCAGGATATTGCAAATATTGGATGGAAACACAAATTAAAACCGCATCAAAATCTTGATCGGATAGGGGAAGTTTGAGATTTTGGTTTAAGTCTTGAATAAAATAATGATCAAGTTGAGAATTTTTAGTTAATTCTTCTTCATTCATTCCATGTCCTTCGACATAGGAAAATTGAATTTCAGGGGGAAGGTGAGATACCCAGCTACTCATTAAATCTAAAATCCGAGTTTGGGGTTTAAGATGCTTTTGATACAGAGTTGTTAATTTATCAATAAACCCTTGATCAACGTGGGTTACAAAGCGAGGAAACGAGTAAAATAGTGAGTCCTCTGTCTCGTCTAATTTAATCCGTTCATGGCGTTGGAGTAACATAATTCTATTGATCCTGATAGATGCTATGGGTCTGTCAATCTGAATATGAAGAATTGTATACTAATTTTGATCCAATGGGTATAATTATTCTAATATTGATTAATAAGTCAAAGATATCTTGATTCAAAATCGCTATTAAAAACACCATAGAAACCCATGCCTCGCACACCTACATTATCCTTTGATCGGGGTACACTTTTATTACATCCTCCCCCAAAGGGAAAAAGTTGGATTGATTTTGTGACCTGGGATGATCGGGTAGAAAAATTTAGAAGTCCGGCTTTTTATTATCGCAATTTAGTAGAAACTTTACGCAAAAATCAAGTAGATTTTATCGATCAAGCTCATAATTTTAACCGACTAGAATTAACTCCCAGTTTTGAAATGCCCCCCTATCTTCATCAACAGGAAGCATTAGCAGCTTGGCAAGCGGTAGGAAGTCAAGGAGTGGTGGTTTTACCAACAGCTTCAGGGAAAACCTATTTAGCTCAATTAGCAATGCAAGAGACAGGATATAGTAGCTTAATTATTGTGCCAACCTTGGATTTAATGCACCAGTGGTATGCCCATTTATTAGCGGCTTTTCCTGATATTGAAATTGGATTATTGGGGGGAGGATCAAAGGATAGAACCCCAATTTTAGTGGCAACTTATGATAGTGCAACGATTAATTCTGAGACATTAGGAAATAAATATGGACTGTTAATTTTTGATGAATGTCATCACTTACCCACGGACTTTTATCGAGTTATTGCGGAATATTCCCTCGCTCCTTATCGTTTAGGGCTAACAGCAACTCCTGAACGTTCAGATGGTAAACATAGTGATTTATCCTTGTTAATTGGGTCTACGGTTTATCGCAAAACCCCAGAAGATTTAGCGGGATCGGCATTAGCAAATCATCGAGTTCTACAAATTTTAGTTAAACTTTCTCCCAAGGAAAGAGAAACTTATCAAGAACAAATGAAAGTCAGAAATGAGTTTATTAAAGAGAATAATATTAAATTATCGAGTTTAGAAGGTTGGAAACAATTTGTAATGTTAAGTGCGCGATCGCCTTTAGGAAGAAGGGCAATGTTAGCCCACCGACAAGCTAAGGAAATATCATTATGTACTAACGGAAAATTGAGGATATTAGCAGATTTATTGAGTCAACATCATCTGGAAAAAACCCTAATTTTTACCGCCGATAATTCAACGGTTTATAAAATTTCTCAAAGTTTTTTAATTCCAGCTATTACCCATCAAACCCCCGTAAAAGAACGCCATGAAATCTTAACTAAATTCCGAGCAGGAGACTATAAAACCCTAGTTGCATCCCATGTTTTAAATGAAGGAGTCGATGTTCCCGATGCTAAGATAGCAATTATTTTATCAGGGACAGGTTCAGAACGGGAATATATTCAACGGTTGGGACGAGTTTTACGCAAAGGAAATACCCCCAATAAACAGGCGATTTTGTATGAAGTAGTTACGGAAGATACCAGCGAAGAGCGCACATCCCAACGTCGCAAAGGTGAAACAAAATCTCAACCTCAACCGCCCAAAAAAGTGCCTAAATCTGATTATCAGCAGTTGGATATATTTCAACCTAAACCTTTATATGGTGTTCAGAATTTTCCAGGTAAACGAGTTGCAGAATCCTCAGAAATTTGGAATAATCCAGAAGAATCTGATACCCAAAACCCATCACAGATTTAAAATGATTACGCAGATTAACACAGATTAAAATCCGTGAAATTCGTGAAATATTCTTAAATTCGTGATCCCCATTACCCATTACTCTTCTTATGCTACCTACTGAACTTTTAAGTTATAAACAACAGGGAGAAACAGTAATTCCCCTACGGCTAAATATTGATCCAAAACATATCAATCTAGCAACGGATGTGATTCAATGTTTTGAAGAATCTGTGAATAAAACCCAAGGGGAATTAAATAAACGCTTACAGGAATTTGAAGGGGATAGTCCTGACTATCGGTTAAAAAGAGGGTTAGCCCATTTATTAAGAAGTGGTTTTTGTACTTTTGAGATAGTTAGTCCCCTAGAACCTGTGGAATTACGACAAAAAGTATTTACCTTATCCGCCAAAACAATACCCAGTTTAGCCGCAACAGAACAGACATTAGAACAGTTAGCAACTCAACTAACTCAAGACTTAAATCGAGAGGTTTTACCCCATCAAATTTTATCGGGTATTTATGCAGATTTACAGGAAAATCGGATTTTAACCCAATTAGATTCTCCCACTCCAGAAGCATTATTACATCGGTATAATTTATCTCAAGTTCAGGGAATTTTCTATCAAGCAAGTCAAATTATTATTAACGCCTATCGGAATGATCCAGGGGAATATAAACTCTTATTTCGCTATTTAAAATTATTCCAATTAATGACTTACATTGAAGGAGATGCAGATCACGGTTTTACTTTAACTATTGATGGCCCAACCAGTTTATTTAAAGCCAGTACCCGCTATGGTTTATCTTTAGCTAAAATGATTCCCGCCTTACTTCATGTTACCAAATGGAGTTTAAAAGCTAAATTACAACAACGTGATCCCTATACTCGGGCGATAAAAACGGGTTATTTTAGTCTAAATTCTGATTGCGGTTTAGTCAGTCATTATCCTCCGGGTAAACCCTATGATAGTATGATTGAACAGTCTTTTGCCGAGCGCTGGAATACCTTAAAAACCGAGTGGAAATTAGAACGGGAAGTCGATTTAATTCCGGTTCCAGGTAGTGTAATGATTCCTGATTTTCGCTTAGTTCATCCCGATGGGAGAATGTTTTTATTAGAGATTATTGGTTATTGGCGACCGGAATATTTACAGAAAAAGTTTTATCAAGTTCAATCTTCTGGCTGTGACTATTTAATATTAGCAATTTCTGAACGATTGAATTTAGAAAATGCCGGAATTAATATTAATCGTCTCCCGGTTCCTGTGGTTTGGTTTAAGGATAAATTATCTCCGAAGGCGGTATTAGAAATTTTAGAAAATCAGGTTGACAATTTGAGCATCTCCTAAAATTGCAATTTTGGCAAGGAGAAAGGGAACGAAATCAAGGACATTGGAAAGGAGAAATTATGGCATTTAGGAGACAAATTAACAAGCAACTTAAAAGCAGTCCTAGTCTAAAACCTTATATTTTAGAAATCTTTGATGAATGTTATGAAGATGCGCGAAAAGAAGCGAGCGCTCGTTCTCAACTTCCGTTAGATACTTTTCCGGTAATTTGAATTGGATCTTTAGAACAAATTTTAGATGAAAATTTGTTTCCGATTTAACTTTTCTCTAATTATGCTCACCTCAATTCTCCACTTATTTCGAGATTCATTTCTTTCAGCAATATGATTGATTTTCGAGATTTAGAGTGTTTTTTTAGTATAAATTATTATTTGCTTGTTATGTAATTAATTTTGTTTACCTACTTATAATTAGCTAGAAGCATCAATTTCCGCTAATTCTAACCATCTTTCTGTGGCATTATCAATTTCTATGATAATATTTTCCACCTGTTGATGCAAGTCTTGAACATTAGAAACCGCCCCCGGAGGTGCATAATATAATTTCTGTTCTAATTGGGCTTTTTTCCCTTCTAGTTCAGCAATTTTTGTCTCTAACTTTTCATATTCTCGCTTTTCTTTAGAAGATAATTTCCGTTGTCCGCTTTTATCCCAAGAATACCGTTGAGACTTTTCCGAATCTGTACCCGCAGATAAGTTTTTTTCTTCTGTTTTTACCCCTTGACGACTTAACTCTAATTCCTCGGCTTTTTTATAATCTAAATAAACCGAATAATTCCCCGGATATTGTCGTAAAATTCCCCCTGCTTCAAAGGAAAAAATGGTTTCTACTGTCCGGTCTAAAAAATATCGGTCATGGGAAACCACAATTACACAACCATTAAAATCCTCTAAATAATCTTCTAAAACCGATAATGTTTGGACATCTAAATCATTAGTAGGTTCATCTAAAATCAATACATTGGGCGCACTCATTAATACCCGCAATAAAAATAACCGTCGTTTTTCACCCCCAGAAAGTTTGTTCAAGGGAGAATATTGTTGATTAGGAGGAAACAAAAACCTTTCCAACATTTGTGATGCTGTAATCTGGGTTCCATCGGCAGTTTTTACAAATTCTGCAACTTCTTTTAAGTAATCAATCACACGCTGATTTTCATTCATCGCCGCCAACAAATCCTCCGAATGTTGGTCAAAATAACCGATATGAATTGTTGACCCAATTTCTACTATTCCCTCATCTGGTTTGATTCTACCCGTAATCATATCTAATAAAGTTGATTTTCCTACCCCATTTCCCCCAATAATTCCTAAACGGTCATCGGGATTAAAACTATAGGTAAAATCTTGAATTAAAGGTCGATTATCATAGGACTTAAAAACATGGTTTAATTCAATAACTTTTTTACCGATGCGACGACCGGGCGTGGAAATTTCGACTTTCCCATGGACTTGTTTAAACTCCGTATCTTGCAGCCCTTCAACCCTTTGAATCCTGGCTTTTTGCTTGGTACTCCTAGCTTTTGGCCCCCGTCTTAACCACTCTAATTCCCGACGCAAAACCCCCCGATGTTTGCGTTGTTGACTAACAGCAATATCCTCAGCTTCTGCTTTCTTTTCTAAAAAATAAGAATAATTTCCCCCATGGGTAAATAAATCACCTCGGTCTAATTCTAAAATTCGATTGGTTACTTGGTCTAAAAAGTAGCGGTCGTGGGTAATTAATAATAAAGCCCCGCGATAATTTTTTAAATAATCCTGTAACCATTCCACGGAAGCTGCATCTAAATGGTTTGTAGGTTCATCCATTAATAAAACATCCGGTTCTACTAATAATGCTGTTGCTAAAGCAATGCGTTTGCGATATCCCCCCGATAATTGGCGAATGGGAGTATCAAAATCTTCTATTCCTAATTTTGTTAAAATAATTTTAGCTGTGTTTTCTAATTCCCAAGCATTGGTGGCATCCATGCGTTGCATAACTTGGGAAAATTGCGTTAAGAGTTGGGAATCTTCAGGATGTTTTGCTAATTTGTGGGAGAGGTCTTCATACTCTTGAATTAGGTGCATTTGTTCGCCACTATCGGCAAAAATTTGTTCTAAAACCGTGAGGTTTTCATCTAAATTAGGTTGTTGGGGTAAATAGATAACTTTTGCCCTGGGATTAACCCAAAGTTGCCCTTCATCAATAGATTCTTGTCCCGCAATCATCTTTAATAAAGTTGATTTTCCTGACCCATTGGTTCCAATTAAACCGACTTTATCCGTCGCATCTAAACTAAAGTTAGCATCTCGGAGAATTTCTTTGGTTCCAAATTCTTTTTTAACGGATTGTAAGGTAAAAATAGACATAAGCGTTAAGGGATTAAAAATAGATGATTGTAGCAGAATAAATTAATTCACGGGAATCTACTATAATTATACTATGAAATAGCCGAACTTAAACCGATAAAAATAGGTAAAGTATGATGTCAGCAGATTTACTGTCTCGAATTTCTATTGACCCTAATATTTGTTTTGGTAAACCCTGCATTCGGGGTCATCGCATTTGGGTGTCTCTAATCTTAGATTTTTTAGCCAGTGGAGTCACCATTGAATACCTTTTAGAAGAATATTCTGGAATAGAACGAGAAGATATTCTAGCTTGTATTGCTTATGGTGCTGAATAATTAGAGGGTTTAGTAATTCCTTCTGCTATAAACCCTCTAATTATTTAGGAATTGTGGTTATTCATAACTCATTTCTGAAGTATTCCCTAAATTAAATAAGAAGGGAATCATGCTTTTATCATCCCCATTCATAATTAACACTCTTGGCATTTGAGAACCGCCTTGTTTCCAGGCTTCAATTGCTTCTTTTTGTAAGACTAATTCTCCTCCCGTTGCTTTCAAAGTTTCTGCTAATAAACGTTGAGCTTCCGCCGTTCCTTTTGCTCGGTTAATATCAGCTTGAGCTTGTTGTTCTGCTTCCTGGGCAATATAAACCGCCCGTTTTGATCTTTGTTCAGCAATTTGTTTTTCTTCAACTGCTTTAGCAAATTCAGGAGAAAATGACAAATCAACCACACTGGTATCTAAGACAATAATTCCATATTTATCTAATCGTTCATTCAAGGCTTCATCAAAGTCTGATTTTAATAATTCCCGTTGAGTAATGGCTTCTTCAATGGTTCGTTTTGCCGCTGCAATTTTAAAGCATTCTTGGGTTTGGGGAGCCACAACTTTAGAAACAACATTTTGTAAGGTTCCCTGTTCTCGTCTAATTCTGACTACTTGTATCGGGTCAAGCCTAAAGTTAATGGCAAAACTTGCCGATAATTCTTGTAAATCTTTTGTAGAACTTTGAGCCGGAACTTCAAATTTTTGTACCGTCAAATCGTAAATATCAACAGCAGAAATTAAGGGCGGTTTGAAATGAATGCCTTCTAATAATACCCCATCTTGAGCTTTTCCTAAAATACTCAATACCCCAGCTTGACCTGGGTTAATAATCACAAAAGAATTGACAGAAATCAAAGCTAATATTGCCAAAGCAATTCCGAAAATAATACTGGTTAACCCAGCTTGTGGTTCTGCACTTTTCATGAAACTTACTCCAATTGATAAAATAATTATACCGTTATTGATCAAATCTGAACCACAGCTAAGGTTAATCCGATAGAATTGATTATTGTTTACAAAATTTTCTTTGTCTAGTTTCTTCAGTATCTTGCCAGTCATAACCATAATGACTAAAAGCATTAATTTGAGGAATTGTGCTGTAAATATCTATCATTTGTTGTTCCAAAGACGGGCGATTTTTGATCGATTTTCCCCAGTCTCCCGCTAAAGCTGGGATAACTTGAGTTCCTGGGGGCGCCTGAGTCACAACTTGCTGCACTTGAGCCGTAATACAATTCACCTGACCACAGACAGCATAGGACATAGGATGCCATTCAATCGAGGGCGAAAATTGATCCCAAGGCTGCATTCGAGAGTCAAAACCCATCTGTCCAATTCTGCGATTTCCTTCGGGAAAAAATACCGCTCCGGCTGGAATTCCTTGGCTTTGTACGGGTTGAGTTGCTATTGCTAAAAAATCTAAAACTCCCTGTCTAGCATGGGCAACACTTAGCCGCCATAATTGTAATTGTAAAGTTTCTCCCATCTTGGGAATAGAGGCTAAAGTCTTCCACTGTTTTTCATCTAGCCAATAGGGTTTATCCTTTTCATCTGGATGCTTTTCATTCACTGTTTTAACATCTATTTCGGTAATAAATCCCTGCTGTAAAAATCGCTGCATCAAGTCTCGCCCTTTCTGACTACTGGCTCGATTTAAAAATGCTTGTTGAGAATATTCTCCATAAATCCATAGGTCTTTGACTTTTGAGGCAACGGAATCTGCTCCTAACCCTTTGGGATAGCGAACATAGTCAAATAAAACCCCATCGGGACGACGTTGTAAGATGGCATTTAATAAGGTTAAATAATCTTGTCTGGCTACGGGATGATAGGGGTCAACAAACCCTTGATTCACAAAACTTTCCCCATATTCGTCTATTTTGGTTTGGTCTACTACTGCTGTTGTGGTGGTTTCTCCTTTCCCATTTATGGCTAAAACTGATGTTCGATCTGGTTTTAATGTGTAAGTATAGCCATAGTTTAACATAAACATCCAAGCATAGACTTTCAAACCCCGTTGTCTACCTTTTTGGATGGTTTCTGCTAATAAATCTTGGTTTTCTGTTCCAGGTATTCGGATAGCTGCTGGCCATGCCGTGGGATTCTTTGCCGAAGGTAATAAGACTTGACCATCATAAAAGACTTCTAAATAAACTTTGTTATAACCTTTATTAATAATATTATCTAAAATCCGATCAATTTCTCCAGTTCTGGTATCACAGGGATATAATCTTAACCAAATGGCTTGATTTTTAGGATTAATTTGTTGACGACATTGATTGACTTGTTGGGCGTGTTGTGTTAGAATAGTATTGTAGTTTTTTATGGCTTCTGAATCTCTCGTTAATGCTGCTTGTCGTAAATTTTCTTTTTGGGCGATCGCTTGAGGAGATAATTTGCACTGAGCCAGGGTTTGAGAATAAGCTACAGAAATCAATAAGAAAGGATTCAAGGAAAGGGTTATTAACAAATTTAATAATAACCCTGAAAGACGACGTTGCTGAATCATTAAATTTGACATAAAATTTTATTGGATTTTACTACATTTTCAAGCATTCACAACGTTCTAAATAAAATCAGTAGGGAAACACACTGATAAATAGAACCCGCCCGTATAACTGATAACTGATAACTGACTATGCTCCTCGACTAACGGCAATTTCTACTTGTTTAAATTCCTGTTGCAAACGTTCTTTTAACTTATCTGGGATGGGACGGTTAGGATAGGAGCTATAATGACCCGCTAGGGCGTTGAGGGCTGTACGCATGGTAGTAAAGGAACTCAGGGTGGTTACGGCACTATCGCGACGGTAACGAGCGATAAATTCGTTAATGATTTCCTTGGCTTGACCTTGGGCCTCGGCCTTCTGGGGAGCATCTTCAGGTAACAGAATCGCGGTTCTCAAGCTATCGACAACAACTAAAGTATCTTTAGAATAATTGCCCGTTAACATTCCCGATGGACTTCCACTGCATCCGACTAGAGTAACGGCAGCCACGAGAACTAGGGCTAACAGACGAGAAATGTATTTTTTCATGAGCTTTATTACAATTGGCATTAAAAATTATAATCAAAATCTGGGTCTATCCCCATGCTGAAATAGATTTTTTTTGATTTTCCCCTATTTTTGATTAAGAATAGGGGGGATAATTGTTATAGAAAGTGATTTAAAAAAGTTTCAACTTCTGTTAAGGTAGGTTGGGCTGAAATAGCACCTGGTTTTGTTGTAGTTAATGCCCCGACTGCACTGGCAAACCTAACTATTTTTTCAGCTATTTTAGGATGATTAATTGATTCTATTCCTAATTTACAGAATTGATCAATAATTCCGGCGGTAAAACCATCCCCGGCTCCGGTTGTATCTTCTACTGTAACAGAAAATGCGGGTATTTTCCCATAATTCCCTGCTAAGTAATAGGTACAACCCCCTTCTCCGGCGGTGACAAATACTCCTTTAATTTGTAACTGTTTAGCGATCGCTTCTGGATCTATGGTATTAAATAATAATTCTGCTTCTTCGTCGGTTAATTTCAAAAAATCGGCATTGTGAACAAAGTTTAAAATCAGTTCAATTGCTTGATCGCAATTTTGCCAAAACATCGGTCGCCAGTTAATATCAATAAATAATTTAACGTTATAATTTTTAGCTAATTTAACGGCTGTTAATATAGCCTCTTGACTCTGTTGATAGGCTAACTCTAATGTTCCTAAAACTAGGAAATGTGCAGTTTTAAATAAGTCTTTTGGAAGTTGTTCAGATTGTAAATAAGTATCAGCAAATTCAGTGGTTTTTCGCTCTCCAAATCCTGCAAAACTGCGATCGCCCTTTTCATCTCTCACTACATAAACAATCCGAGTCGGCGCACTAGAATGCCGTTGAACTCCGACAATATTAACCCCAGTTTGAGTTAATACTTCTACTAATTTATCTCCCGATTTATCCTCCCCAATACAGCCAATAAAAGCCGTAGAAATCCCTAATTTCACTAATCCACAAGCCGTATTTGCCGGAGCACCTCCGGGGTAATCTGTCCAAGATTTAACGGTTTCTAAGGGTTTTCCTAATTCATTTGATAACCGATCAAATAGGATTTCACCAATACAAATCACTTGAGGATGAGTCATAATTTTTCACAACAATAAACATTCTAAACTATTGTAGGGTGAGTCAGCAATGCGCAAATACCAGCACCCAGACTTGCATTTATAGGACTTACACACAAGACCAAAGAAACCGGGTTTCTGGCCCTAATTTTGCGGATGAAATCTGGATTTCTCGTTCAGAAACCCGGTTTCTGCGTAAGTCCTAATTTACTTATAAATATAATAGAGAGTTTGCCTCATTCCATCCCGGTTATAATAAGTTGTCACTTGACAATTTGAGTACAATAAACTATAGTTTATACAAGCTCAGAATTTTATGTCTAGGAAAAAACATCCTAAGCCAGAAATTGAAGCAGCCTTGAAGTATGCTGAACAAAATGGATGGCGTATTGTAGAGGGGGGTTCTCATGCGTGGGGAAAGATTTACTGCCCTTATAATGACAATGATTGTCGCTGTGGAGAATTTTGTATTGCCAGTGTTTGGAGTACCCCTAGAAATCCAGGTAATCATGCTAAACTAATCCGTCGTGTTATTGATAACTGTACTATTCATAATCAAACAAAAGAGAAAGAGGAGAACTAAAAAGATGTCAGAATATAATTTTATTTTAAACTTTAATCTCCCAGATACTCAAGTTAATCCCGATAATTACCTAGAGAGTTTAGCAACAGAAGGCTGTGATGATGCCTTAATTGGAATCGGTAAAAAGGGGAAAATTGCCCTCAATTTTATCCGTGAATCTTCATCTGCTAGAAAAGCAGTTTATAGCGCAATTCAGGATGTGAAACGGGCTATTCCCCAGGCAATTTTGACTGAAGTTAGCCCGGATTATATTAGTTTAACCGAGGTTGCTAAATTGCTCGGATGTACACGGCAAAATATTCGTAATTTGTTGATCAAAAATGAACTAAAATCTCCAAAACCTATCTATAGTGGGACTCCTTCTATCTGGCACTTGTCGGATATATTGAACTGGTTATATGAGGAAAAAAAATATAGAAATAGAATTGACCCGACTTTATTAGAGTTATCTAAAGTTAGTAAGGATTTTAATATTGTTAGGGAGTTGGAAACAGTTGATTCTGAAGAAAAGGAAAAGATTCAATTATTATTGGCGGAAACTTGTGCTTAATTGACTAATCCCTGGCATTTGTTGTAAGATTGATTCAATAATATTCATAAGGCAATTTGTTAAGCTGGTATATTTTTTTAGCTTAACTTAAAAGAGTGCCTTTTTTCTGTTTTATTTGGCTTCAGATTACACTTACTTTTTTGGTTTCTGGGGTGGGCTACGTTAGTGAAGCTTGCCGTAGGCATCGCTTCCCTATTTAAAAACTGTCCGAAGTATTGCTGAGGTAAGCTGTTGTAATAAATCCATCTGAGTTACTTACTTCCAGATAAGCTGTTGAGCATTTAAACTGCATATTTTAGAGGCTGAAACCCCTTACTGGCTTGGATCGCCTCGAAAATTTAGATAATTAACAGCTTACACCACTACTAAAAACTTCCTACTATCAGGAATTAGGGAATAAAGGAGGTTTTTCCAGTTTTCATTTATTCTCGTACTTTTTCCAAAAAAGTTATTTTTTCAAAAGAGCGATCAAGGTTGATAAAATTTGCTCCTTCAAAATTCTTCAGGGCATTAGAAGCTTGTTCCCAAAAATAAATTTCAACGGCCCACCCTTTTTTTACACAACGCTCTAGTGCCGGAATTTGGTCTTGATCTCCTGTGACAATCGCTATAGTACCTGGAGTTGGGTTATCCTCTAATGTATCTCGAATAGCGTTGGTTAATTCTGCATCGACTCGTTTTTCTTTTCCTGTGAATGTACTACGATCAAAAATTCTTGGTTCGATTCCAACGGTTTTTAACTGATTCCAAAATGAATCATTATTGGGAGGTCGAGAGCCAACAAGCACTGTTTCTGCAAGTTTTCTTCCTTGTCTAATTTCCTCCAGTAGATCACCATAGCTAATCCGAACACGAATTACGAGTTCGTCATCGTAGAAATATTGCTGACGAGCTACTCTTTGAGCTTCAATGAATATATTAGAGTTATCTATGAACAAATGTAATCCATTCATTTGCGATTGCCAAAGTTTGACGGAACTATTATACCACAACGACTTGAAAAAAGGCAAAAGGAAAAAAAGCTTTAGCTCATCAACAAAAACTAGAAGAAAAAATGCGTAAGTCCTGACCAGATATTTCTTGTTGCTAGTTTCTACCTAGCAATACTTTAAGCAGGCTCCACCTGCTGTTAACGGGAGGCTCTGCCTCCTGAACAGGGTTCCCTGGTTCTACCAGGGAACCAGAGTTTTTAGTTAAACAATATAAGGAGAATCAACAGCTTGCGCCCGATTAACGGCTACCAAAGTTTGATAGAAAATTGCAGCAATTTCCCCACGAGTAACATCTTTTAACGGGTTAAAAACCTCTTTTTTCGGGTAATTAACCACTATATTTAATTCCGTCGCCGTAATTACTGCATTGGTAGCAAAAGCCGGAATTTGAACACGGTCAGTATAAACGCCCAAACTATTAGATGTTCCCCCGGTTAATTTCAACCCATTGACTAAGGAAACAATCGCTTGAGAACGAGTTAAATTTTGATTTGGTCGGAAAGTTTTATCGGGATAACCTGATAGGAAACCCGCCCGATTTGCCTTGTCAATTGCCTCTTTTCCCCAAAAATTTGCCGCCACATCGGTAAACACAATTCCTTCCCGAATTGGTGTTAATTCAAATGCTTTCATTAACATCGCCGCGTGTTGGGCGCGGGTTAAGGTGGCATCGGGTTTAAACGAACCATCGGGGAAACCGCTAATAATCCCCATATCCGCTAACCTTTCAATAAAAGTTCTCGCCCAATATCCGCCAATATCGTTGAATTTCGCCCCTCCAGGAACCGGAGTTGGAGTCGGTGTGGGACTAGAGCCGCCGGGGGTCGGTGTGGGACTAGGGCCAGGAGTTGGGGTTTGATTGGCTGTAAACTCAATACTTCCCAAAGTTCGGGTCGGGTTAATTTGATTTCCCACCGAAATTAAGGTGAATTTACTGGCATTTTGAACATCATATTTGCCATTATCAACAAATACATTCCCGCCATTATCTTGAGGGCTACCAATATCCGGGGCAGAATCAGCAATTACCGTTAAACCATCTTGAAGATTTTTCTTAATTTGATTTTTTCGTAATACGGGTTTAGACTGTCCTGATAACACAATCCCAGACCGATTTTCCAGAATTTCGTTTTCAATAATTAAGGGAGAAGCTTGGGCTTGGACAGAAATAGCATATCCGGTATTTTGGAATTTATTCCCCCGAATTTCCCCCTTAGCATTTCCCCCCAAAGCAATTCCATTGCCCACATTTTCGATAAAATCACTATTCGTCACCGCAGCAATGGCCGTTCCCGTGGCAAAAACCCCTTCCCGTTTGGATTTCGTCAGGGTACAACTGCCGATATTACAGTAAACCGATTCTACCCAAATTCCAGTCCCTCGCGTTTGGTCATTGGTAATGCTCAACCCCTTAACCGTTGAGTTATTTTCCATCAAAATCGTCACATTTTGAGCCGCCGAACTGGGACTACTGAAGCGACCACTCCCCACAATTACGACATCTTTGCCCTTGGTCGTCTCATTCCCAACAATAGTTACTCCCGACCGCACAATTAACGGAAACGCTTCCCCCGTAGTGGCGTTATAGGTTCCTGGAGCGACTTGAATCAGGGTTCCCGACTGGGCACTGATAATAGCCTTAGCAATGGTTTTTAAGGGGGTAGATTGACCGCCTGTGGCCGAATCATTCCCGGTAGCCGAATTAACAAATAAGGTTGCAGATGCGGCGGTTGGTACGCTTTGAGTCACGACTTGTATATTTCCTTTAACGCGAGTAGAACTAAGAATATTTCCAAAGGATGTTAGGCTGGCAGTTCCGGCATTTTGGACATCAAAACCGCCATTATTCCGAATAGTATTTCCCCCTGGGGTTTGGGCGGTTCCTAAATCCGGTGTAGCTTGATTCATAATTACCACGCCATCCCCGCTATTGCGTTCAATTAGGTTTTGGCGCAGAATCGGTTGGGAGTCCCCAGCAATTAATATCCCGGAACGGTTTTCGACAATCGCATTATCCCGAATTAAGGGAGCGGCTTGATTTTTCAGGGAAATCCCGTATCCAGTGTTTTCAAAGGTATTTCCTCCGATTTCTCCTTTGATATCCCCTTCGATGGAGACTCCATAGCCTTCATTTTGGACAAAAATACTATTGAGAATCTGAGGATTTCCCGAACCTACGGCATAAATCCCTTCTCGTTTGCATCGGGTAAAGGTAGAATTAGCAATTATCGGAGATTGAGATTCAATCCAAACTCCCGTTCCTCTAGTTTGAATATTGGTAACGGTGACGCCTCGCAATTGGGCGTTATTTTCCATCAAAATTGTGATATTTTGACTCCCAGCACTGCTACTGCTATGGAGTCCATTCCCTTCGATTAAAATGCCACTGCCTTTTCCCGACTCATTCCCGATGACTATGACACCATCTGCGAGGATAAGGGGAAAGACTTCACCACTTGAACTACTATAAGTTCCTGGTTCTAGGTAAATTGTGGTTCCCGACTGAGCTTGGGAAAGGGCTTTTTTTAGGGTTTTAAAGGGTTTATTCGACTCCCCGGAACTAAAATCATTTCCAGTGGCGGGGTTGACGTAAAGAGTTACCATAGTTTTGTTTTTGTTGAAACTATCTGCGCTTTATTGTAAACTTTAGTTACACCCTTCGTGTTAGGGATTCGGTCAAAAAACCGGAAAAATTCAATTTATTTTAATATTATTGTTTTGTTAGTTACACCCTTAGAGGGTTTGAGCCATTAAGGGTGTTTGTTGTAATTTTAACCGTTGAATGTGCGATTTCGCCATTTGGATAGTTGAGATTCTCCAAAGGAAGCTAACCCATGCAGTTCTAAAACCCGTTTTTCCAAAACATTAATTAAATCATCTTGTTCTTGCAGATAGTTTTTTAGGGCATCATAACTAGCAGTTCCTTGATGTTGGGTTTTAGTGGAAATTAAACTCGCTAATTTTTGTTCCAAAGTTGCCATTTGTGTTTTTTGAGTCGCACAGAGATATTCTAAATTATGATAATTATCTTCTGAAATACTATGATCTAACTTTGCTTCTAATTCCGCAATTCTCCCTTGTTTAACTTGCAGTTCAGCTAGAGAACTATTGCTTTTTTCCACTTCTTTTTCCAGGGTTTCAAGGCGCTGGTTGAGTTGCAATATAGTATTTTGTTCCTGTTCTAACTGGTTTTGCAAGGCTTGGTGAGTTTCTGCGGTCATCGTTTCTGTACCCTGATGTTGGAGTTGTTGTTGTAAATCAGCTAGGGTTTGTTTTTGTTGTTCTGCTTCTTGTTTTAAGGTTTGATATGTTTGGACAGAAACGGTTTGAGCGAGTTGCTGTTTTAACTCTTGAATCGTATTAGCTTGGGCTTCAATCTCCTGTTTTAAAGCAGTATCATCAGTCGCAGGCGCAGGAGATTCTACGTTAACGGTGGCTGTGGTTTCTTCCTCTGGGGTAGCTTGGTTTAAATGTTCTTTAGTCAAACGTTCAAATAATTCTGATTTTGATACCCCTAATTCCTTAGCAAGCACCTCCACCTGTTGAGCAGCATCAGCCGTTAAAGAAACCGTAACTTTTACTTTGTCACTAATGGCAGAAGTGTTACGGGTAGCAGGAGTCGTGCGTTTTTTTCTATTGGTGGACATGAGAATATATTCCTTAAAAATTTCACTGAGGATGCAAAGATTTAGGACTTGGGATGTTCTTTGAACTTAACCCGAAATTTAAAATCGTTTTTGATCCCAAATTGTTAATTTGATGGCGGTAGACTTTCAATTGTGAGGTTATAGGGCTCACTTTTGGGCAGGATAAACGTTGACGCTTTGAATTCCGGTTCAACATTATCCCGCAATCGCCTACATTTAGCAGTATAGGTTGGTGCAAACACAAAAAACTGTAAATTTTGTAAAGAATGAAGAAGGCGGTCTGTGGAGCGGGTATCGTCGCTCGCTAAGGGTTTAGGGAAGATTATAGCAATCCGTGTATGAAAAAAACAATGTAGGGTAGGGGTTGGGAGACAAAACCCCGACGAGAAAATATTACTACCTCGGCGGGGATTGCTATATAATTATTAGTCTAGGCTTCTTGTGGGGACTCACCAGAATTATCAACTTATTAATTAGTGAAAAAATCATGCTAAAAACTTTCAATGCTATTTTAAAAAACAATTCTATTCAATGGCTGGATCAAACTCCAGATATCAACTTAGATAATTCAGTTGAAGTTAAAATTACTTTTTTAGAAGAAGAAATATCAACGAATGCAACTAAATCTAATGGTCAAAAAATGTCTGAAGCCTTAAATAAATTAGCAAAAAACAATGTCTATTCTAAAATAAATCCTCAAAAATGGCAACAAGAAATTCGTCAAGATCGTTCCCTTCCTAATCGAGATTAAAGTTTTTTACATATTTCCCAAAAATAGAAGACAATTTAAACATAATTTTATCCTGTTTTATTTTAGTAACTAAATACCGTTGTTGTAAAGATTGTAACCCATTAATTAAATCCGTTGATGATAATTCTACACTTTCTCTCAATGTTTCTCTGGATAAGGGTTGCTCAAATTCACTTAATTTTAAAACGATTTGTTGTTCAATAGGTGAAAGTCTGTGAAATAATTGGTTAAACTGCGATCGCATTTCCTGAGTAATCACTAATTCATTCTCCGCTAAAAACTCAGCAACATCACCATCAAATATATTTTTAATTAAAATAGCAATACTTTTTAAATAAACGGAATTACCTTCATATAAATTAATTAAATTTAACCAAAATTCATGATTTTTTAATCCTTTATTATTCAGAATTTCCAGATCATATAAACCTGATAAATCTAAACAATTAATCGGATATAATTCGTTTTCCCAACCTTGCATTTCTGGACATTGCTCTTGACTGATTAAAATTAAGCTTTTTATTGTAGGGTTGTTGAGGGCGCGATCGCTCATTTTAAATCTCTGAATGGATTGATAATCTGTAAAGTATCTTCGATGATTAAACTATCTTGCATATCTTCTGAATATAGAATAGTTATATCGCCTAAAATTGCACTAGCAATGATTATACTATCCCAAAATGAAAATAAATAGCAATCCCGCAATTTTACAGCATACTGAATTGTTGCAAAAGAAACAGGTAAAATTTCACAGCCCGCTCCAAAATCATCAATTATATTTTGAATCTGTGAATTATCAAATTTGGCTTTGCGAATTAAATTTGAGCAGACTTCATTGACAACCTGCGTGCTAATAACTAGGTTTTCTTGACTGGTAATACTTGTAGCTATTTGTTGTTTTGCTCTAGCATCTGAATCATTAGGATTAACGATAAAACGATAGAGCCAAATATTAGAATCAACAAAAAAACGTTGAGGTTTACCAGCGTTCATTCGCTTCCTCTCTTGTCAGGGAATGAAAGTTAGGAATCACAAGAGGATTTGCTGTTAGTTTAGCAATAATTCCCGTTTTAGGAAAGCCTTTCGTTTTTTTCATAGATTCCGATTCTATAATCAGTTTTACGGTTTGACCTTCTGTTAATTGGAAATCAGCTAAGGGGCGAAAAACCCCGTTTTCAAAAACCGCATCAAAACTTTGTTGCATAATGAATTAGGTGATTATTTAACTGCTTGCTATTATAACCTATTTTATTGTAGGAGTGTTGAGAGTGCGATCGCTTTTGCTATTTTGTGCTAACATTAAATTTAATGCAAATTTAGTGCAAAGTCCCCAATCATGATTAATCTAAATCGAGATATTCAATCCCTCTCCACCTTTAAACGGAATACAAATGAAATGATTACCCAGATGAAAGAAACAGGTAATCCTATCGTTTTAACTGTTAATGGGAAAGCCGAATTAGTAGTACAAGATGCTGGATCTTATCAAAAATTACTGGATTTTATAGAGAAATTAGAAACTATTATTGGGATTAAAAAAGGATTAGAAGATATAGCAACAGGTGACACACAACCTCTAAATCAATTCATCGAAGAAATGCAGCAAAAACATGGAATTTCAAGTTAAATTAACCCGGAATGCTAAACTAGAAATAGAATCTGCTTATCTTTGGTTAAAAAATCTTAACCCTAATTATGCTGATCAATGGTTTAGAGATTTAATGAATACTATTGCTACTTTACAAGATAAGCCAAAACGTTTTGCTTTAGCTAGAGAAAACGATGATTTTCCTGAAGAAATCAGACAAATTATTTATGGGAAATCAAGGAATAAATACCGGATTATTTTCACCATTCGAGAGGATATAGTTTATATTCTTTATCTTCGTCATAGCGCACAATCTTTAATTACTTTTAATCCCCTTGATCTGGAGTAAAATTATTAATGCGATCGCTTTTTATTGTAGGGTTGTTAATGGTGCGATCGCTTTTTAGTCTAAGGCAGTTAGGAGTGCGATCGCTTGAAGTACACTAATTTACAAGTCAGGATGTTTTACTGTTGAAATAGATAAACTTTGAGACTTTTTAATAAATTTTTCATCAAAAGTATAAAATTCTAAACAATGATTACTTGAAGCTAAATGAAAAGCATCGGCAAAATCTATACCATTTTCATGCCATTTAATAATTTGTAGAATTAATTTTTCATTTGTTAAATAAATATTCGGTAAACCCAAAACCTTTCTAAAAGATTGGCAAATTTCTAAAGGTTTAAACTTGTAAGCAAACCGCAAAACCCATTCAGTTTCCAAGATGACAGTATCAGGAATAAAAATATTTTTATTTTTGAACAATTCTAAACTTTGTTGATACTGTAATTCATCATCTCTAGTAATAAATCTAACAATAATATTAGTATCAATAGCAATCATTGATTCCATAATTCTTCTATTCCCTGAGCAATTGCTCGATCCATTTCTTCAATTGTTTTGGCTTTTCCTTGATACTTCAAACACCCAGCAACTTCATCTAATGTTGTTTCTGGGAAAGTTTTTTTAGGCTTTAATAAAATTCCATCACCTAGATTAATTATGATTAATTCTTGACCCGCTTCCCAATGATACTGATCTCTTAAGATTTGAGGAATAGTAACTTGACCTTGACTTGACAATTTAGTAGTTTCCATTGAAATAATATTTACATACTTTTTCCTATCTTAAGTTTAACATAAATTACTGTGTGTATCAAACCGATCATTATGCGATCGCTTTAGGGTTGTTGAGGGTGCGATCGCTTCTTGAGATGTAAGGGAATTAGGAGTGCGATCGCTTTTTATTGTAGGGTTGTTGAGGGTGCGATCGCTATATAACACCTCTAACAAAACTTCAACTTATCACTCTACCCAATTCTCTAAACTTAAACCCTCAACTCTCAATAAATCACTATCATTAGAAACCAGAATTAAACCTTTAACAATAGCAGTCGCAGCAATTAAAATATCTTCTGTTTGGATCGGTAATCCTCTTAACCTTAAATTGGCATGAATTTCGGCTGCTTTCTCTAAAATTGCTAAATCATCTAATAAAATAATTTTATAATCTTGGCAAAATTCATTAAATCTCTCTAGTTGTTTAGTTGCTTTTACTGCAAATAATCCTCTTTTAATTTCAAAATAAGTAATGCAACTGATACAGAGTAATTCTTTTTGAGATTCTAATTGTTTGAGCTTTTCCTTAACTTTAAGATTATTTTTCAGGGATAAGGAAACAATATTAGTATCTAATAAATAACTCATACTCATCTATTTCCGTTTAATTACTTCATCAAAAATAGCCATTTGTTCAGGTGTTAATTCATTCAAAGTTCCCGCCACTGCTTCTGTCACCATAATCAGACTACAATGTTTCTTTAATTCCTGATCTGACATCGTGTTAAATTTTTCAAAAGGTAAGTTTTCTTGAAAGAGTTTAAATAACTCTTCAATCATTTTTGACTGATTCAGTTCTTCTTTAAACAAAGGACGTTCTTCCATTAAAATCGAAACAACTTGCTCAATTCTTTTGATCATGGATTCTTGTCTAACATCAGTTGATAACATATTGATTGCCTCCATTCAAATACAATTAGATAACCATTCTAATCTTAGCATATTACAGAAATCTTGTCCAATGATGTTCAAAGATATACTTTTGTTGGTGTAAGGGGTTTAGGAGAATTTGGGATATGGGGTGTAAGGGAGTTAGGAGTGCGATCGCTGCTATAATATACACAGGTAACTTTAGGTTAGGAAAATATTATGAACTTAGTCACCTTAAATCAATCAGGATTTATTGAAATTCCCGAAATTATTAGACAACAATTTAAAAATCAAGAAGCCCAACAAGTGTGGTCAGGAAAGTTACCCGCTTTCCAATGTTGACGTAACTTAACCTCTGCTCTAACTAAAAGATGTTGATAATTTTCACTATTAATAGGTTCAATTTCTTGAATTGTTCCCTGATGTTTATCAAGATGAATCTTTCCTAAATGTTCAGAGTCACTTCCAAAATTATAAGTAACACCTTGCTCATCTTCGTTGACCTTAATTAACATTACATAAAAAGCCATAAAACATTCCTCTAAATAAAGTTTAAATTGATACTCATTAAGGAGTCCATGTTCTCCCTGACTTAATTGTAGCATTATGGGAAGTCCGATAATCAGTTTGAAATATTCCCTCAAAACGAGCTTCAAAATATTCATGCTTCAATAACCTTAGATCCTGATCATTATAATCTCCTTCTTGTAACCTAAACCAAGCATCAGCAATATCAGGATCAGGATCAAACAACCTGATACCATCATCTAATTGATGTTCTTTAAAAAATATATGTTCCTTAATTTTTGCAATTTTAACCTGAGAAAACCCCGTCTTTTCAGCAATTATCTGAATATCATTGGTTGCTCGTATTTTCTGGTAAGATTGTGGTGCATAAACCTCCCATCGGTTAAGATATTCATCAAGTTTACCACCAGTAAAACTAGATAAAATTCCCCGTTTTCTAATTCCAAATAAGACTAAAATTAGGATGATTATGAAAACAATAATAAAGTCAATAAATGTCATTTTTATCAGGAAACAATATTAGTATCTAATAAATAACTCATACTCATCTATTTCCGTTTAATTACTTCATCAAAAACAGTATCAGGAATAAAAATATTTTTATTTTTGAACAATTCTAAACTTTGTTGATACTGTAATTCATTATCTCTAGTAATAAATCTAACAATAATATTAGTATCAATAGCAATTATCAGGAGGAATTTTAACAGAACGCAAGAATGCAGCACTTTCTTCGGGTAAAGCGGTGTTAATATACATTCCACTGCCTAATTCAAATCCGGCGGATAAAGAAACCCTAGGAATTAATGCAATATACCAATGGGAATAATCGGTGCGTTGTTCGGCGGTGGGAATTGAACGAATAGTATAATTATAATCGGGATTATTTAAGCCATAGTAAAATTTAGCTAGAACATTTTTTAAGGTTTTAGCTAAATCCAAGATTTCCACATCTGTAATTTCATCAAATGAGGAACTATGACGACGGGGAAAAATCCAAGTATGGAAGGGAGAAAGGGCGGCATAGGGAATAAAAGCAACGAAATGTTCACTGGTAAAAACAATTCGTTCTTGGGCTTCTAATTCTTCCTTTAATGTGCGACAAAAAATACATTCTCCGGTATCATCATAATGACGAATTGCTTCCCTAACACGGTCACGCCATTGATAGGGAACAATGGGAATTGCAGCAATTTGGGAATGAGGATGTTCTAAAGAAGTTCCCGCTCCTTGACCATGATTTTTAAAGATAATAATAGTTTCTACCCGAGCATCTTGGCGAATATGAATATAACGTTGGCGATAAACTTGAATCACATTTGCTATATCTTTAATTTCCATTAACGCCATTGTTAAATCATGGCGAGGATGTTCAATGACTACTTCATGAAACCCAAACCCTGATAAAGAGTGAAAAATACCATCGGTTTCTCGGACTCTTTCACCTTCAGGAGATAAAGCAGGATACTTATTAGAAACAACGCGAACTTTCCAGTTTAAATCATCCGATAACCGCAATATTTCTCGACCTCCAGTTAACAATTCATTCCCTGGACAAAAGGGACAATTAGAACGATATTCAGGAGTGGGAATAAGTTGGGTTTCAGTTTTAGTAAATTCATCGGGTCGTTTTGCCCTTTCGGTGGCAATAATTACCCAATCTCTGGTGATTAGATTCTGTCTGAGTTCAGTCATATAGAAGGGAACAGGGAACAGGGAACAGGGAATAGCCCCCCCAAACCCCCCGTGCACGCAGGGCTAGGGGGGGGAGGGAATAGGGAATAGGGAACGGATAACAGGGAACGGAGAACACCGGAGGAAAAGAGTATGTATTAGTCTTTGTCCTAACCGCACAGGCGCATTTGCTAATAAAAAGGATTGATTATTTTTTATGGCTGTTTAAACCTCTTTTTGTTCCTAGATAAACGGCAAAACTTCCTAACCAATGACTTCCGCCATAGAAATTACCAGATACAGGATTTAACCCGACTTGGTAATGAAGATTTGCTACAGTTTTCAAAGCGGGGATGCGGTTATCTGTTGGTAATAAACCAGAGATTATCCCTTCTAACATCCACGCCCGACTCAAGTTTAACCCATCAAAATGGGATTGTCCGTAATCTTCAGGATTATTAATAATAATCGGAGAAAACCAATCGGTTTCCAACTTTTGGGGAAGGTGGGGTAAAAAAATAGTTAACCATTCTCCAAATTCAAAATGCGGTAAAATCCGGCGCATTAAATCTGCTTCCGCTAGACAGGGAGAGAGAAAATCATCACCCAAGGGTTCACAATGGAGGGAATAATTGTAATCATGGTAATAAAATTTTTGGATTTTATGTGCAACTTCTTCTAATAATTGTTGATGCTGAGTTAAGGTTGCCCAATCCCAAATTAATCCCAATGCAAAAGCTGTTTGATTATGTAATCCGGTGCGGTTGGGATAGGATAAAGTTAATAACCATTTATGAATATTATTAATAATAACAGTTTTTAAAGGTTGTAAATATTCTAATAAGATTTTAGCTTGTTCGTCTTCCCATTCAGTCAATTCGGCTATTAATTGTAAAAACCAAGCTAACCCATAGGGACATTCAAATCGAGGCTGAGATTGTAAAAATTTGGCTTCTATTTTAATATGTTCTGGGGTAATATTTTTAGTTAAAATATCTCTAGCAAAAGACACAAAATCCCCATCGGGAAAATATTTAATTAACCGAGTTAACATCCAATGGTTATGAACCGCCGAATGCCAATCTAAACAGCCATAAAATGCCGGATTAAGTTGTCGATGGGGAATTAAATCCTGAGAACTTTCTAACCAATAATATTGAATATGAGGATATTCTTGTATAACACATTGCAAGCCAAACTGAGCAAATCGGTTAGCTAAATTTACCGGAAATATTTCTGATTCTAAATTCATGATTGGAATAGGGAACAGCCCCCCAAACCCCCCGTGCACGGGGGGCTAGAGGGGAGGGAACAGGGAATGGGGATAATACTTTTGACTGTTTCATAGTTGCACTCGTTGTTGCGCTCGTTGTTGCGCTCGTTGTTGCACTCGTTGTTGCGCTCGTTGTTGCGCTTCAGCGCACTCCTAACAGCTAAATTAGCATTATTTAGGACTAGCGGAAGGTGTAGGAGTGGGTTGAGGTGTAGGAGGTGTTTGCGGAATTTCTGGGGGAAGTTTCCACTCCTCCATGGGACGATTAATAGTTGATAAAATATCATTAGAAATCACCAAAATATTGACTTCCTTTGTAGAAGTTTGGGGGGAATCAATTTGAGCATATAAAGAATCTCCGCGAAAATCATTTTTCCCTAAACTTAATTTATAGATTGTATTATTTTTAAGTTTAATTTCTATTTTATCCGTAACCGTATCTAACCCATAATCCTTAAGTTTTTCTGTAGAAACCGTTAATTTCTGAATCCCTGAGTTAATATCCGAGGGATTACTTTGATTTTTAAATAGTTCTCTAAGCAAATAATCTACCGAAGCCGGATTAGCCAAAAATTGTATTGGTGCGGTGATTTTCCAAGGAGATTTTTTCAACTCATCGGCGTTAGTCACCCGTTCCAAAGTAACAGTTTGTTGGGGAGTTGTAATAGTAAAGGATTGAATCTCATTCTTGGGAAAAGAAAAAATTTGTTGTTGTTTAGCCTGAATTTCCTGCTGTTGTGTTTTCCCCTGAATTTCAAATACATAAACAGCCCCGGTCAAACCCAAAGCTAAACCCATTAAAATTAATGTTGAACGTTGAAATTTCATCAGTTATTAGTTATTAGTTATTAGTAGAGACGTGCGGTGAGCGCAGCGATGCCGTAGGCTATTGGCGCGTCTGTACCAGTTATTAGTTATCAGTTATCGGAAATATTAACTCTTACACTGATAACTGATAACTCTTTACTGATAACTGATTACTCCGTGGGCGTAGGATCAAAACGCTCAATTTTAGCACCCAATTGTCGGAGTTTAGCTTCCAATTGTTCATAACCCCGATCCAGATGTTTTAATCCCTGAATCGTCGTTTCTCCTTCAGCAGCTAAGGCGGCGAGAACTAAAGCAGCCGAAGCCCGTAAATCCGTCGCTGTGACCGGAGCACCCGATAGCAAAGGAACACCTCGGACTAAAACCGTATTCCCCTTCACCTGAATATCAGCACCCATGCGACTGAGTTCAGGAACATGACCAAAACGATTTTCAAATACCGTTTCACTGATCAAACTATTGCCTTCACACAGCGTTAATAGCGCCATAAAGGGGGCTTGCATATCAGTAGGGAAGCCTGGATAGGGTAGGGTTTTAATATCCGTCGCCTTTAGTTGTTCTCCGGGGATAATGCTCAAGTGGTTTAGCCCTTCCATGCGGATTTTCACCCCCATAGTTTTGAGTTTAGCCAGTACAGGACTCAAATGTTCTGGAATAATCGGCGATAGGTTGATTTCACAACCTGTGATCGCCCCAGCTATTAAAAAAGTTCCGGCTTCTATTCGGTCAGGAATAATCGAATAATCCGCAGAATGTAGACTCGGAACTCCAGAAATGATAATAGTTTTACTGCCAGCCCCATGAATTCTGGCTCCCATCGCCCGGCAGAAATTCGCTAAATCGATAACTTCCGGTTCTTGAGCCGCATTTTCAATGATGGTTTCCCCATCCGCTAGGGTGGCCGCCATCATCAAAGTTTCCGTCGCCCCGACACTGGGATAATCCAGATAGATGCGAGCACCCTTGAGCCGACGATTCGCCCCAGCTACATGAGCATGAACAATCCCATGTTCGATGTGTACTTCCGCGCCCATGGATTGAAGTCCACGAACATGAAGATCCACAGGTCTAGCACCAATGGCACATCCCCCAGGTAAGGGAACCCGGGCTATCCCTAAACGAGCCAATATTGGCCCAATGGCAAAGAAACTCGCCCGTAGTTGGCTCACCAGTTCATAGGGGGCTTGTGATTCTGATAACTCACCCGCCTTAATGTCGATAATGTCGCCCTGGCGGTCAATCTTGACACCCAGAGTCATGAGAATCTCACTCATGCTATTGACATCGGCTAAAGAGGGAACATTCCGTAGCCGACAATCTTCGGAACAGAGTAATGCACCCGCCATTAGGACTAAAGCAGAATTCTTAGCTCCGCTAATCGGAACATGACCTTGTAGGGGTTGACGTCCCCAAATTTTAAGACTGGACTGGTTAGCGTGGGACGCAGTTGAAACATTCGATGAACGTATAGCTAGTGTAATGGGTCTATCCTCCAAAAATGGTTTGTACGTTTACGATACTTAGATTTTTTGTTCTGATTCTACCTAAAAGATTCTAAATGTCTAGGGGTTAGACAAATTTTATGTCCCTTATAAACCCGAAATCAGGCCTTGGAAGGGTTTTATAGGAATATCATTCTTGGTATAGCAAAAGTCTTATCGATCTTTAAATCCAGTGTAAAAATCTAATTAAGACTTAGGAGAAATCAGAATTTATGGAAATTGGTATTCCCAAAGAAATCAAGGATCAGGAATTTAGAGTGGGCTTGAATCCTGATAGTGTCAGGGTTTGCACGGAACGAGGTCATCAAGTTTTTGTAGAAACAGGTGCAGGGGAGGGTTCGGGGTTTAGCAATCGCGATTATACACGAGCCGGAGCCACAATCGTTAATTCTGCGACCGATGCCTGGAGTCGGGAACTTGTGGTTAAAGTCAAAGAACCTTTACCCGCCGAATATGGCTTAATTCAAAAAAATCAACTGTTGTTTACCTATCTGCATCTGGCGGCTAATCGAGAACTCACAGAACAATTAATTACAAGTGGTGTCCAGGCGATCGCCTATGAAACCGTAGAACTTCCTGACGGTCGATTACCTTTATTAACGCCCATGAGTATCATCGCCGGACGTTTATCAATTCAGTTTGGCTCCCGTTATTTGGAACGACAACAGGGCGGGAGAGGGGTACTTTTAGCCGGAATTCCTGGGGTAAAAGCCGGAAAAGTTGTGATTTTAGGCGGGGGAATAGTCGGGACTGAAGCAGCAAGAATTGCGATCGGAATGGGGGCAAAAGTTCAAATTTTAGATGTGAATTTGGATCGGTTAGCTTATTTAGAAACGGTGTTTGGTTCGAGTGTGGAATTACTCTATAGTCATCCGTCTCAAATTGAAGAAAGTGTTCCTGAAGCTGATTTATTAATTGGTGCGGTTTTAATCCTAGGAAAACGCGCTCCTAAGTTAGTTTCTCGTAATTTAGTCGCCCAAATGCGCCCCGGTTCTGTGATTGTCGATGTGGCGGTAGATCAAGGGGGATGTATTGAAACCCTCCGTCCGACCTCCCACACGAATCCTACCTATATTGAGGAAGGTATCGTTCATTATGGTGTTCCGAATATGCCTGGGGCTGTGCCTTGGACAGCAACCCAAGCCTTAAATAATAGTACATTACCTTATGTTATTCAGTTAGCAGATAAGGGACTCAAGGCTTTAGAATTAAATCCGGTTTTAGCCAAGGGATTAAATGTGGAAAATCATCATTTAGTTCATCCTGCTGTTAGGGAAGTTTTTCCTGATTTAGTTTAATTCCTATTCTGGGCGAGGTTTACTCGCCCCTACAACGCTACTTGTTTTAAAACGGTTAAGGGATGATAGGATTTAAGCTGTTGCAGTTGTTCTGAATTTTTAACTAATAACGTCCCCCCAAATCCTAAAGAATTAATCGAAATTCCCTCAAATTTTTCTTGAGATCGAGGAATAATCATCATCCAATTTCGAGTAGCTAATAAATTATAAGCCCCGGATTGAAAGGGTTGATCTCCAACGGATAACCCCACTTTAGCTAATAACTCAAGATATAATTCTAAAGTAAAAATTGCTGCGGTTGAAGATTGATTAATCCAGTCAGGGTTAAAGGATGCGATCGCATGAACAAAAGGAAATTCAGGAATTATACCAATAGAATTATTAAACTGTACAGAAGCGATCGCTGGTTCAATCGGAAGATTAATTCCATCTGGGACTAATGGAAACGGAACTAATTGTAAATGTTTATGACGCTGACTCGCCCCGGCTAATTTTCCCCCATTATAAAAAACTAAACCATCAATTTCGGCTAAACTCAGCCACATCGCCTCAAAATCTGCCTGGGTTAGCCAAGTTTCCTGTTCTTCAAATTGTCGAGTAATGATTAATAAATGATAATCAACAACATTAAATTTATTCAGTAAACATAAATGAGTTTCTGACAAATTACCTACAAATAAATCCTGTTCATAAGGCAGAAATGGATTAAACTCCTTACCGGATTTAGCTAATTTTTTTTGCTGTTTTTTCTTGGCTTTCTGCTTTCGAGCTAAGTTAGACAGAATTCTCACCAAAAAGTGAATATTCCCCTCCTCTATAAAATCATAATCCGTTGGAATTGATGCCAATGCACCACAATTGAGCGCATATTCGGTTTGAGTAATTATCCGTTGCCATAATGTACCCGATGGTAACATCAAGTTTGCAGTTGTTGTACTGATCATTTCAGTGTAGGCTATAGCCTAGATTACAATCTTCTTTTTTTATCCTACAGGAGTTAGGGAAACAAGAAACAAGAAGATCCAGCGATTGAAATCGTGGCTACACAAACGAAGTCCGCCTGCGCGGACTATTAACCTCCTTTGCGGCGAGGGTTTGTTCTTCGATTAACCTCCTTTGATCAAGGGTTTAAAACCCGCGCAGGCGGGTTTTGTTTGTGTAGCCACGGTTTTAACCGATGGATCACTGGATCTTTAGGGATGGGAGTGTCAAAACCCGATAGAATTTGATATTTTAGGAATGGGGGTAACTTTGGTTTTCGGTTTCCAGTCATACTCCATATATTGAGCCGTTTTTAAAGCCTTACTATCCCCTAAAAGTTTAGCCACAACATAAAGAGACATATCAATTCCTGCCGAAATTCCCCCAGCCGTAATAATTTTTCCATTATCAACAAATCGTTGATTATCAACAACAGTGGTTTGGGGTGCCATCGCCTGTAATTGATCTAATGCTTGATGATGAGTTGTCGCTACTAAACCATCCAATAAACCGACTTTTGCTAACAGTAAAGCACCCGTACAAACTGATAAAATTAACTCGGCATGATATCCTTTAGATTGAATCCAAGCTAGAATTTGCAGTTGATTCAGAGCCTCTCTAGTCCCTATACCACCAGGAATAATAATAATATCGGGAGGAGGACTATCTAATAGAGTACAATCTGGATTAAAGCTCAAACCATAATGGCATTGAACTGAATTTAAGGTTTCTGCGACTAGAAACACATTAAAAGGTTGATCCTCATTAATTTCTGATGTAATCGAAAATACCTCAAAAGGGCCGATAAAATCTAATAGTTGCACCCCATTAAAAATTAAAATAGCAACATTTGTTTGAGTCATTGGTCAGTAATCCTAAACGCAAAGGGATAAAAGATTAAAATATGTTAAAAAAGTGTCTTAAGCTCCAAAATATTATTCTGGTTATTCTGATTACTCTAGCAATTGTACTAGGTTGGAATAATTTAACTTTAGCACAAGGTTCTACCACTCAACTTGAATATCGCATGAGCCGCATGAGAAACTAAATAATTCATAAAAAAATAGGTGCTGCCATGATCTGAGGAGTTAAAGATGTTCTCCTCATCTTAGAAGATTGATCAAGAGCAGCACAGTCTTTAAAAATTGATGATGTTTAAATTACACAATGATACCGAAATAGTAAGCGGCAACTAAAAAGTTAATTCCTAACAGAAGAATTGCCCAAAATGCACGAAAGGTATAAGAGCCACTGGATGTTTGAGTTTTGGTAGCCATATTTGGTTCCTAAATACAATGATTCAATTAAACCACAGAAGCAACTGCATCGGGATCGGACTCTCCAGCATGATAGGAACTCCGCACTAATGGCCCAGAGCGGACGTGAGCAAACCCGATTTTGGTGGCGATCGCTCCCAAATGCTGAAATTCTTCCGGTGTCCAATATTTTCGCACGGGAAGATGTTTCAGGGACGGACGCATATATTGACCCAGGGTAATTCGGTCACATCCGGCTTCCCGTAAATCTTCCAGGGTTTGAATAATTTCGGCTTCGGTTTCTCCATGTCCTAACATTAAGCCGGATTTTGTGGGAATGCGGGGATCAAGTTGTTTCACAATTCTTAATACGTCCAGCGATCGCCCATACTTAGCCCCCCTTCTCACTGGTGCTTGCAGTCTTTGGACTGTTTCGACATTATGGTTATAACAGGCAGGTTCCGCTTCAACTACGGTGGCAATCCGTTGATATTGGAGTTCCTGGGGATTACCGCCCCCTTGCCCGCCCCAAAAATCCGCCGTCAGGACTTCAATCTGGGTTTCGGGGTTAAGCTCTCGAATTCTGTCCATTGTCGCCACGAACCACCGGGCCCCCCCATCGGCCAAATCATCCCTGGCCACGGAAGTTAAGACCACATAGCCTAACCCTAAAATTTGTACAGCTTCGGCCACTTTTTGGGGTTCTTCGGGATCAAGGGGCATCGGTGCATGACCCTTATCCACTTGACAAAAGCCACAGGAGCGGGTACAAGTTGGCCCCATTAATAAAAAAGTTGCGGTTTTCTGGGCATAACATTCCCCCCGGTTGGGACAACGACCTTCCTCACAAATCGTATGAATTTGGCGCTGTTTGATAATCCGTTGTACAGAGGATAATTCACTGGCCTTACCGATGGGACGACGTAACCAGGCCGGGATAGGTTCAATGGCATTTTGATCCCGATCACGATAAGATTGTTCTAGTGCTAAATCAGAAGGGGCGGACATATTCAAGTTCCGTTGTTATTTTGGCTTCTTCTCAGATTAATCTAGTTATGTATTCTAAAGATGCAGGTCTTTTTAATCATTGGATCACTTTAACCCAATATAATAATAGTTAACGCATCATTATCGTTATGGGAGTTAGTTGTGGCAGGTCGGAAAATACTGGTTATTGATGATAGTAAAGTAATTAGAGTTCGAGTCAGAGAAATGTTACCCCCTGGTAACTTTGAGGTATTAGAAGCCAAAGATGGCAAAGAAGGACTCGAATTCGTGCAAAAAGAACATCCCAATTTAATTATGCTGGATTTCCTCCTGCCTAAGTTAAGTGGCTGGGATGTGTTTCAGCGAATTCAAGCGGATGAAACCTTGCGGCGCATTCCCCTTGTCCTGATGTCGGGACGGAAAGAAGAAGTCACCGAAAAAATTTCTGAACCCTTTCAATATTTTGAATTTATTGAAAAGCCCTTTGAGAAGAATCAACTAATTTCTGCAATTAAATTGGCCTTCCAAAAAGCCAATCTCCCCCGGCCACCCCTATCCACCCCTGGAACTCCTGCACCGACTTCTGCACCTGCTCCTCAAGTTTCTCATGCTGGAGACGCGACGGATATTGCAGCAATTAAGGCTCAAATGGATACAATGCAGGCGGAACTGGATGCCTTGAAAAAACAAGTGTTGCAACTGAAAAGATTCATTCAGGGGAAATTAAAGTAGAAATATTGACAGTTGACTGTTGATAGTTGACTGTTAATAGTTGAACGACAACTGATCAGAAATATGATACTGGATGCTTCATTTTTGACCCAATTAAACGCCGCAATGGATTCATTATTAAAACGAATGAATCTATTTTCCCAGGCGCGGGTTTTGGTGGTAGGGGATTTAACTTTAGATGAATTTTTGACAGGTCAAGTGGAACGTTTATCCCGTGAAGCTCCGGTATTAATTCTCCGCCATGAACATACCCATCAAATTCCTGGGGGGGGTGCGAATGCGGTTTACAATTTGGCAAAATTAGGAGCCTCGGTAAAGGTTGCTGGACTGGTGGGAAAGGATGATCAAGGAATTGCCCTTTGTGGAATTTTTGAACAGGCGGGAATTGATATTGGGGGAATTTTTATTGATCCCAACCGTCCCACGGTAACGAAAACTCGGATTTCGGGTCATGCTCGTCAATCTGTTACCCAACAAATTGTCAGAGTTGATCGCAAATCTGACGAATTACCGGATATTAAATTACAGTTAAAATTAGCTGAATATATTAGTGAAAATATTGATACTGTAGATGCGGTGGTTTGTTCAGATTATGGGGATGGAGTTTTAACCCAATTGGTAATTGAATCGGCATTAAAAGCTCCTTTAACTATTGTTGATACTCAAAAAGATTTACCTAGATTTACGGGTGCAACTTTGTTTACTCCTAACCTTCCTGAAGCGGAAAAAGCTGTGGGATATTCGATTAAAAATCAGCGAACTTTACAACAGGCGGGACAGGATTTATTAAGATTAACTCAAGCTAGTTCAATGTTAATTACACGCGGGGAAGAAGGAATGAGTTTGTTTGAGGGAGAGCAACAATTTCAAATCCCGCCTTTTAATCGCACGGATGTTTTTGATGTTACGGGTGCAGGAGATACGGTCGTGGCGGCTTTAACTTTGGGTTTATGTACGGGTTCATCGTTGTGGGAATCGGCAGTTTTAGGGAATTTAGCGGCTAGTTTAGTCGTGCGTCAATTTGGAACGGCGACAACAACAATTGAAGAAATGAAAGAGGCTTTGCGATCGCTTTTAAATCCAGAATAATCAATAGGTAATGGGTAATGGGTAATGGGTAATGGGTAATAGGTTTTAGGTTTTAGGTTTTAGATAATGGGTGATGAACAGTTAACTGGTACGGGCGGGTTCATCGAGATTTAGGTGATTAACAAAGATTTAGCACCAACCCGCCCCTACAACTGATTACTTGACAAATATTGATTTTAAGATAAGATTCTGGGGAACCGATATTTATAGGAAAGCGAATGTTAACCCAAGATCAGCCTTTAACTGAAACGGTATTTCTGGCTAAACTCAACGAAATTATTGAAAGTAATCACCTGCTCAAGCACCCCTTTTATCAAATGTGGACGGAAGGGAAGCTGACATTAACCATGTTACAAGAGTATGCCCAGGAATATTATTTGCACGTTCATAACTTCCCCACCTATGTCAGTGCCACCCATGCGGCTTGTGATGACATCAACATTCGCAAAATGTTATTAGAAAACCTGATTGAAGAAGAACGGGGCTCGGCCCATCATCCCGAATTATGGTTACAGTTTGCAGAAGGTTTAGGAGTAGAACGGAGTGCTGTTCTTGACCGTCAACCTTTAAATAAAACCCAAGAATCTGTTAAAATTCTGAAAAAATTATCGCGTAGTGAAGAAGCAGAAAAAGGGTTGGCCGCACTCTATGCTTATGAATCCCAATTTCCTGAAGTTTCTACCACAAAAATTGCCGGATTAGAAGAATTTTATGGTATTAAAGAAGAATCAGCTTTATCCTTCTTTAAAGTTCATGAAAAAGCTGATGAAATCCATAGTCAAATGACTCGTAAAGCTTTGTTACAACTGTGTCAAACCACCGAACAACAACGAGCCGCATTAGACTCCGTACAAACAGCCGTTGATGCGTTTAACTTGCTTTTAGACGGTGTTTACGAAGAATATTGTCAGAATTAAAGTCTAATATCAAGCGGTAGGGGCGAATAGCCATTCGCCCTTACCTGATTTAGACAGACTCACCCTTTGGGTAGAGGCGTGGGGCTTTTGCTATTTAATCTTAAATTAGTTCAACCATTCCATTAGAACTAATACTAATATTTTTATGACCTGCACCACCTGAAGAAATATTGACGGTCAGTTCATTTTTTTCCTCGTCAAATGTTGGTTTCATCCCCAGACGAGTGCCATCTTGGGTATAAACTAAAATGTTGACTTCCCCCGGCTTCGTTTTTATCTGGGAAAACGGTAGAACAGTTGATTGTCCACTGGCTAAAGTTTTAGAGGGATTTTGACTTAAACCAAATAAAACAGGTTTTCCCGCTTCATTGATGAGTCGAACTGTAAAGGGTTTATCGGTTTTAACCCGAAATCCGGTATAAATTTGGGCAACACTGGGACTAGGGGAGAATACAACAGGGGTAACGAAACCTAATATTCCGACCAAAGCAACCGTCGTTAGAAGTTTGATTTTCATAGATTTTATGGAATTAAATCAGAATGAGTTTGGTAATTATTCTAGTCTATATTTTTGAACTTCACACTTTAATTTTTTTAGCTTGTCTTTGATAAAAATTTTATATTTTCTCAACATTTCAACTAGATTAGACTATTTAACAAAACCCCTAAATTCCATGACTTTTCCCAATCACCCAATTCCGACGGAAAAAACGGGATAGGGCCGATTCTTCTAGTTGTAAAACAATTGGACGACCATGGGGACAGGTACGAGGATTGCGGGTTTTCATCCATTGATCTAATATGGTTTGCATCTGGGTTAAACTCAGGGGTGTGCCATTTTTGATCGCACTCCGACAGGCGGTGGCGACCTGTGCGGTTTGTAAATCTCCTCCTAAACTTAATTCTAATAAGGCTTCTGAACAATCACTACGTTTGATTAGTAATTCCGGGGCGTTTCTGACTACCCAAACCCCGTCTCCAAAGGGATCAACTTCTAATCCTAAACGCTGCATTTGTTCTAATTGTGCTGTTGATAAGGATTGTAAAATAATGCTGGGTTCGAGGGGAATTAATCGCCATTGATCACAGATTTGTTCATATAAAATCCGTTCATGGGCAATATGTTGTTCAATTAACCATAATCCGCTAGAATGTTCGGCAATAATATAGGTATTTAAAACTTGGGCGATCGCTTTTATTTCTAATATTCCTAATTCGGTTTGACAGCTTGTAGCATCTAACTGAGTTTCCGAATTAATATTATAGCTGCCTTTTTCTTCCGATACTTTTAATAACTTCTCAATCCGATTTTGCGGAGGAGAAATTCGCTCAAAATTTAACCTTAAAGCCTGTTCAATTCCTTGACTAATCAGTTCTTGCCATTGGTTCAAATTCTGGAGATAAACTTCACTTTTATCCGGGTTTCTATTCCAGTCTATTTGTTCGGGGAACAGGTGTAAATGTACAAAACAAATGGGATAGCGATCGCGGGGACAGGTGCGTGCTAGGGCGGTTAATAGGGTTTGTTCTAATTCCGGCGATCGCACCATTCGGCCATTAATAGCAACCTTCACCCAATCGGGTCGGCGACGTGAAGCGCGATCGGGTAATCCTAATATTAATTCAATTTCCTTTAGATTAATATTATCATAATCTGGCGGAATTTTCAAATAAAATAAATCACTGAATTGAATATTTTTAATAATCTGGGGTAAAATCTGTTGAGCATTCACCCCCGGACTAATTTGAAACCAAGGATTATTGCCTTGACGCAGTTGCCAAGTTACTTGGGGATGACATAAAGCAATTTGCTGAATTATTAACTGAATACCGCGCAATTGTTGAGCCGAAGCAGGTAAAGATTGACGTCGATTTTGCCAATTTTCAAACAAATTAGAAACTGTAATAACTGTTCCCTGGGCGACAGCAATAGTTTCGGTTTTAACAACTTCTCCTTGATGATTATAACTAATACGCCAACCGGAATTAGCAAGGGAAGGACAACTAGGACGGCTAATAATTTCTAAATCCGATAATTGGGCTAAACTGTGTAAGGCTTCCCCCCGAAATCCTAAACTATTAATTTGAAATAAATCGGTAATCGTGTTAATTTTACTCGTACTATGGGCGACGGCAGCTTGTTTTAAATTAGTTAAGTCCATTCCTAAACCATTATCTACCACTTGCACCCGCCAAGACTCCGGCCAGACTGAAATTGTAATCCGGTTTGCTTGGGCATCTAAGGCATTTTCAACTAATTCCCGAACCACCGCCACTAAGGAGTCAATGACTTCACTCGCCGCAATTAAATCAACAACATCTTTGGGGAGAGGACGAATAGAATTCAAGGAAATAGGTAATGGGTAATGGGTAATAGGTTTAAAGTTTAATTCTAGTTTAATTTGACTTCTTCGGCAACTTCAGCGTGCATTTCTTTTAGTTGAGTTTGGGGGAGTTTAATATAAAAAGTAGTGCCTTGATTGGAAACGGATTTAAACCGAATTTGACCGCCATGGGCATCAATATAGCTAAGAAATCGGTGGGAGGATATATCCATTTTTATAACCCGGGTTGTGATCAAAAATTAGGGTAATCTGGTTTGGTGATATTCAGTATCGGAATTAATCAATTTGAGGGCTGAAAAAGGCAGCTTTCAATAAGGGCAAATTGCTTTTGGAGATTAGAAAAATACAACCGGATAGTATAATAAATTATAGCGTAGATGTTCCCAGCATTTGAGCCAAAGATGTTTGCAATATCGGGGGTAAACGACGCATAATTTTCCCCGTTTGTCCATCAATAGGAACCAAAGTCACTTGGGCGCTGAGATAGTGGGATTGACCATCTAGGGATTCAATCCGGTATTCCCAGGGAATTCGTACCCCCTTAGTAGGTAGGATTCGACTTTTAACCACCACCTGCATTCCCATTTTCACGGGTTTATAGTAGCGAATGTTCAACTCGACAACGGGTAATTCGCAACCCATTTCTACTAAGGTATGATACTCTAATCCCGCCAAACGTAACCGTTCTACCCGGGCTTCTTCCATCCAAGATATATAGGTTCCATGCCAAACGATACCACCATAATCGGTATGGTGGGGAGAAACCCGCACAACATAGTCAAACCAAGGGGTTGACCGGAGAGTATCCGTTGAGCAGGGGGACTGGGGAACGGGATTTGTTTCAAACACTTTACAAATAGATTTAGAACGCAACATTTCTACAAATTATCTGTCAACACGGGGGATTATTCTAGGTATGGATACTGTTTGATCCGTGTTGGATAGATCTGAGCCCTGATAAATAATCTATTTTAATCTGAAGGAAAACCCATGATAAAAAAAATTCTAGTTGCGGTTGCCGGTCGGGGATTATGTGAAGAAATGCTGAATATGCTTTTGGATATCCCCTCTTTCCAACAAGCATCGGTCACGCTTCTACACGTTGTTTCCCCTGAAGTGAGTTCGGATACGATGTCGGAAAAGTTAACTGAGGCTGGGAAAATTCTGGCCGAAGCTGTTACCTTGATTAAACTCGACCCTAAGCAAATTAATCCTCTACTTAAACAAGGTGATCCTAAAGATATCGTTTGTCAAGTGGCCAACGAGGAAGATGTGGATTTAATTATTATGGGTTCCCGGGGTTTAGGACTTCTACAAGCGATTCTGGAAAACTCCGTCAGTCAGTATGTGTTTCAACTCACCACTCGTCCGATGCTATTAGTCAAGGACGATATCTATGTCAAAAAACTGCGTAAAATTATGGTGGCGGTGGATAATTCCGAAGCATCCAAACAGTGTTTACAATTGGCAATTTCCTTTGCTAAAGATATCGCTGGGACTCAACTAATTTTAGTCCACATTAATAAAGATATATCAGGGAAATCGAGCCAAGATTTCAGTAATAATGCCGAAAAAGATCCTATTTTAGCCCCGGCAATTGAAGAAGTAAAACGCATGGGAATCAGCTATCGTTGTGTTAGTGGGATTGGTAAACCAGGCCCAGAATTGTGTAGCGTTGCTGAAGAATTGGGGGCGGATTTATTAATGTTAGGTTCCCCAGACCGTCGCCCCAACATGGCTAAGAGCTTTATTGACTTAGACCGATTGTTGGGAAGTTCCCTCTCAGATTATGTCCGAGTTTATGCTAATTGTCCTGTGTTGTTAACACGGACAACGGCAAAATAATCCACTCTGAATTAACAAATAAGTAGTTGCACAAAATAAATTACCTAGTTGAGAGAGGGAACACCGGAACAGCCCCCCCAAACCCAGGGCTGTTTCATTTTACGGCGGGGTGGATGTCAAAATAAAAAGCGCCACAGTAACAGTCTGATGGCGCTTTTTTTGAATTAAAATTCAATCAAAATTCAGGAAAAACTGGTATTAACCTTGTTTACCATCCTGACTTTGGGTTTGAATATACAGAATCAACAGAAAAACCGCAGGAACTGACACAAACAAAATGCTGGCAACAAATCCTAAATCATTAACTTGCATAATTACCCTACCTTAACTTAAATGGGAAATTCAAATACCTCTAGGATATCATTAATTAGCGTTTTTGAATAGATTGATTTTATAGTGGGGAATAGGGAATTACGAATGGGTTTTGGGTTTTGGGTGATATTCAGCGAGCGAGGACGCTCGCACTGCTTCTGCTCTCCCTGCTTCTCCTTCCCCAGTTTAAATACTTAATAGCTTACCAAATCGAAGTTAAATCCAATACAAAACCGGGCAAAATATCCTCGCCTGAAACTTGATTAGGGTGTGCCAAGATTTCCACATCTTGATGCAGACGATAAACTTCAATTTGTTGCTGTTTACGATTAATTAACCAACCTAATTTTGCCCCATTCTCCTGATATTCTTGCATTTTTTGACGAGTTTTTTCTAAACTATCACTTGGAGACATTAATTCCACCACAAAATCAGGACACAAAGGCACAAATTTATCTTGTTGTTCAGGTGTTAAAGATTCCCAACGTTCTCGACTTACCCAAGAAGCATCAGGAGCGCGGTCAGCACCATTAGGAAGGGTAAAACCTGTATTAGAATCAAAAACTTCACCTAAACGGGTTTTTGAATTCCATAAATCAATTTGAGTGGTAATTTTAACATTCCGTTTTCCTGTATTTCCTCCAGTTGGTGGCATAATAATTAACTCTCCTGAGTTCGTGCGTTCAAATCTAAAATCATGATTTTCTTGACACAATTGCCAAAATTGTTCCGAGGTTAAATCCAGTTTTAATTTTAAAATCGGCGGTAAGGTTAGAATATTTGTTTCCATAGTAATATGGGTAATGGGTAATGGAGATTTGTTCTATTATATAATAAGGAATATTAGAATTAACTGTCATGATGAACAAACTCATCTCTAGTTGAAGTTAATTTTTGTTACAAAACTGATCAGAGATTCAGATTTTTTCCCATTTTTGAAGCCCAAACATAAACTAAAATTAAATCTTCTGGAATATTCTGGGATTTTGATTAGAATATCTGTTATTACATAAGAAACTATCATAACCGAATCCGATGATAAATTCTAGCCGATTTCGCTTGATTCGCAAGCAGTTTGTCTTCGTTTTTCTATTTATATTAACCTTGGTGGGATGCCGAATTATCAGTAATTCCCCCGTTAGCGAAGTCATCCCGATGATTGCTGACTTACCCAAACCTCAAATTCCTGAATGGATTGAAACAATTAATCCTATCGGTGAAAGTCCAGAATTAAGTCAAATTCATGTTATTTTTAAAAGTCCTTTAATTCCCCTAGAAAGTTTAGATAGTTCAGGACAAAAAAAACTCCTGAATAATTTTGAAATTACCCCAAAAATACCTGGCGAATTTCGATTTTTAACACCTAGAATGATAGGGTTTCAAGCCGATAAAGCCCTACCCTTAGCTACCCGTTTACAAGTTACTATCAAAAAAGGATTAACCGATTTAAACAAAAATCAATTAGACCAGGATATTAGCTGGACATTTGCCACCGAACCGATTAAATTATCTAATTTACCTGGAAGTGAAGAACAACCCGGTTCTCCAGAAAATCCATTAGGATTAAATCCCGAACTCACATTTAATTCCAACGTAGAATTAGATTTAGCATCCTTAAAAGAACACTTACAACTAATTTCTCAAAAAACCAATAAAGCAATTCCTATTGAAGTTAAAATTGCCCAATCAGAAGACAATCAAACCCAGATTGAACCTTTAAAAAGATTCAATTCAGCAACTCAAAACCCAGAATATATTGTTACTCCCAAACAACCATTACAATCTGCTACTAAATATCAATTTAAAATCACACCTGGCTTACGTCCAGTTAAAGGAAATTTAGAAACCCAAGTTGAGATTTCTAGCCAGATTCAAACCTATGATAATTTAAAATTTGTCAGTTTAGAACTTCAGGGTAAAGCTTCCGAAGAAGGAACATCAGGACGATTTGTAACTGGAAATCCTCAACTGCAATTTAATAATGGAATTATTGCCGAATCAGCCCTAAAAAATATTACCATTAAACCTGCCCCTAAACCCGATATTAAAGTCATTCAAGCCTATAATGATTATGAGAGAGTTACCATCAATCCTTGGGCTTTAGAACCCCAAACCAATTATACTATTACGATTGGTGCAGAAGTCGAAGATACATTTAACCAGAAATTAGGAAAACCAGTTACTGTTAGTTATAAAACTGGAGATTTAACCCCAGATATTTCCGTACCTTCGGGATTAAATATTTTCCCCTCTCAACAAAATTTAGAACTGAATATTTCTACTTTAAATTTACCAGAATCCAAATATCAAGCCGCTTATAAAGTGGTGCAACCCACGGATTTAGTTTATACCGATACGGCTTATTCGAGAGATGAAGGAAGAAAAAATCTATTACTTCCCCAGGAAAAATGGACAAATTTTGATGTTCCAACCCCGAAAAATAACATTCAAGAAACCTCAATTAATTTAAAAGATAAATTAGGAGGAAATACGGGAATGTTAGCCTACGGAGTCACGGCAAAAACCACCCGTTATCAACAGGAAGGGGAACAAAAATGGAGTGAACCTCAATTTAATGGACTGGTACAATTAACTAATTTAGGCGTTTTTGCCCAATGGTTTCCAGAGTCAGGAATGGTGCGGGTTAATCACTTAGATAATGGCTCCATTGTTGCAGGAGCAACCGTTGAAATTTATCTCTCTAAACTCGATGCTAAATCCTATCCTAAACCTCAAACTTGTGCAAAGGGAATTACCAATAATCAAGGCATATTATGGTTAAATTCTCAACAGTTAAAACAATGTATGCAGGGGGAAAGATTTGCCAAAGCACCGGAATTATTAGTGATTGCTAAAGAAGGCAAAGATTGGGCATTTACTCGCACATTATCCTATAGTGGAGAATATGGATATGGAATTGATGCCAATTGGGAAGATAAACAAACCCTATCCCGGGGCGTGATTTTTTCAGACCGTCAACTGTATCAACCTGGGGAAAAAGTTGCCTTAACGGGTATCGCCTATTCCCTAGAAAATGGCATATTAAAACCAAATAAAAATCAAAATTATACGGTGACTTTGGAAAATCCCAAAAAACAAAAGCAAGTATTAGGAGAGTATAAAACCAATGAATTTGCGACGTTTTCTGTAGAATTTTCCTTAGAAGCAAACCAACCTTTGGGAAATTATATTATTCATGCAGAAGACAAAAATGGGGTAGAACTTTTAGGTGATTTCCGCGTTGCTGAATTTAAACCACCTAATTTTAAAGTATCCCTAAATTTAGATCAAAAATTCGCCAAAATTGGAGATAAAATCACGGCAAATGCTCAGAGTGAATATCTGTTTGGGGCTCCCGTAGCCGACGGTGCTGCTAAATATTATGTTACTCGGAATGGAACGGATTTTATTCCGAAAGCATGGGAAAATTATTCCTTTGGTCGTCAATGGTTTTGGCCGGAAGAAAAACCCAATGTTTCTGATAGTGTATTGCAAGAAAATCAACAGTTAAATGCACAAGGTCAGGGGAGTAAAACCATCACCATTGATAAGGATTTACCCTATCCCATGACCTATCGGGTTGATGTGGAAGTGACGGATATTTCTAACTTATCCGTTGCCAATTCTGAATCCTTTACCGCCCTTCCCAGTGACCGTTTTATTGGGTTAAAAACACCATTTATTGCCGAAGCGGGTAAGGCATTTCCTATTGATATGATTGTCACTGATATTCAAGGAAAACCCATAGAAAATATTGGAGTAAATTTGCAATTGCAAAAAATGGATTATAGCCAAGTGACGCGGGTTGTTGAAGGAGCGCGAACCCCTAAAAATCAAATTCAATATCAAACCGTTGCTCAAGTTGATATTAAGTCGGGTCAAAAGGAACAAAAGGTTGATTTAACCGCCCCAGAGTCCGGTTCCTATCGCATTCGTGCTAATTTTAGCGATGGAAATAATGAAATTACCGCCACGGATTTACAAATTTGGGTGACAGGAAGTGGGTTAGTTTATTGGGGAGGAGATGAAGAACAATTAATAATTAAACTGAATAAAACTACTTATAAACCCGGAGAAACTGCAACGGCTTTAATTCAATCTCCCTATCCAGAAGCAGAATTATATTTTGCCGTAGTACGGGATAAACCCCTTTACGAAAAGGTAATTAAAGTTAAAGGTGGTGCGCCAGAAATTCAGTTTCAAGTCACCCCGGAAATGTTACCAAATGCGGCAGTTGAAGCGGTATTAGTTCGACAAGGAAAACCGATTTCCGAACTCGAACCTGGGAGTTTAGAAAATTTAGCTAAAATTGGATTTACACCCTTTAAAATCAACCTAGAAGATCAATATTTGCAAGTCCAAGTTAATCCCCAACAAGCCAAACTAGAACCCGGTTCCCAACAGACCTTAGACCTAACTTTAACTGATACCAAAAATCAACCTATTCGCGGACAATTCACCGTGATGGTGGTCAATGATTCAGTTTTACAACTCAATAATTATCGACCTCCGAATTTAATAGAAACCGTCTATGCGGAACAACCGATTTCCACAAGATTTAGTGATAATCGTCCGGCGGTTATTTTAAATCAATTAGTCTCTGCTTTAGAAAAAGGTTGGGGTTATGGAGGCGGTTTGTCTACTGCTACAGCTAATACTCGAATTCGCAAAGATTTTCAAGCCTTAGCATTTTATAATGGTTCAATTATTACCGATAATCTAGGAAAAGCCACGGTTAATTTTAAACTTCCTGATGATTTAACTACCTGGCGAGTGATGGTAATAGCAACGGATGGGAGTCAAAAATTTGGGTCGGCTGAAACTACATTTATGACCACTCAAGCATTAATTTCTAACCCCATTTTACCACAATTTGCCCGTCCTGGCGATCGCATTTTAGCCGGATTATCTATTACCAATTTAACCGAAGAAAAGGGCAAATTAAATATTACGGGAACTGTTAACGGTGGGATTCAATTTTCCCCTGAAAACGCCAATCAACAAACCTTAAAAACTAATGCAGAAGCGGGAACAAATGCCTATCGCTTTCCAATTTTAGTTAAACAAGCGGGGGAGGCTCAAGTTCAATTTACCACGGAATTTAACGGTAAATCCGATGGGTTTGAAGTGCCTTTAACGGTTAAAACTTTTGACGTGAATGAACAGGTAATTGAGTCAGGACGGACAACCAATACTGTCACAATTCCCCTGAATATCAGTAAAAAAGTAGTTCCCGATTTCGGAGGATTAGATATTAATTTAGCCAGTACCCTAATTCCCCAACTAACTGCTTCCGCTGAACAGGTATTTAATCGAGAAAAATGGCCGTTTCTCGAACCTGCTGTTAGTGAATTAATTATCGCTGCTAATATGCAGATTTTGGGTAAAAAATACGGTCAAAATTTCAGTAATTTGCAGTTATCTGAACGGGCTAAAACCGCTTTAACAGATATTAAAACACTGCAACTAGAAGATGGTGGAATTGTACCCTATCCTGGTTCAAGAGTCTCTAGTCCTTTCCTTTCTGCTTATACAGGGGAAGCCTTAGCTCAAGCTCAAAATACTGGATTTTCGGTTAATTCTAAGTTAATTAAATCTCTCAAAACCTATTTAACTCAAGGTGTAAATGATCCCCTAAAATATGATTTTTGTAGCGATGAAGTTTGCAAAAATCAAATCCGTTTAAATGCCTTAATTGCTTTAGATGCTCTGGGGGAAAAACGCAGTGATTTCTTAGATGATATCTTGCAAAATTTTGATAAATTTGATCAAGTTACCCAGATTAAATTTGTACAATATTTATCTCAATTTCCCCAATGGAAACAGGAGTATAATCGTCTATTTGAGCAAGTGCAAAAACAGATTTATGTAACCGGAAGAACAGCAACTCTGAACTTACCTCAAGGTTATAGTTGGTTGAATTCTGATACAACGATTCAATCCCAAGGGTTACGTTTATTGTTAACTAAAAATTCCCAATCTGCCACCGTTGATAAGCTAGTGGAAAGTTTATTAAATCTGCGTCGAGATGGAACCTGGGGAGGCAGTTATGATAATGCCCAGGCGTTAACAGCTTTAACTGCATATAGTCAAACAGAAGCTACACCCCCTAACTTTAATGTGGCGATTAATTTAGGAGATCAAACATTAGGAGAAACTCAATTCAAAGGGTATAAAGATTCTACTTTTAGTTTGAATATACCCATGTCGGAATTACCCAAGGGCGAAAATAACTTAATTTTAAAACCGTCAAATCAAGGTAAATTAAATTATTGGGTCGCCTATCGTTATCGCTTAAAAGGAAATCAACCCGGACGTTTAAATGGGTTAAGAATTACCCGCACAATTCGCCCAGCTAATGAGGATAAAGTCTTACAAACAATTGACTTAAATTCCCCTAAAGATTTGCTGAAAGTGACACCCGGACAAGTGTTTGATATCGGTTTAGATATTATTACTGATCGTCCCGTTAATCAAGTAATGATTACTGACCCCCTTCCCGCCGGATTTGAAGCTATTAATGCTAGTTTTAAAACCAGTAATTTAGCAGTAGAAGCTCAAAAAAGTAGTTGGCAAATTGACTATCAAACGGTTCATAATGACCGAATTACTGCCTATAGCGATCGCTTAGAACCGGGTATTTATCAACTACATTATTTAGTTCGTGCTGTTACTCCAGGGGAATATTTATGGCCGGGTGCGGAAGCGAAATTACAACATACTCCCGAACAATTTGGCCGCAGTGCATCGACAACTTTATTGGTTTCTAAATCTTAGTTGAGATCTCCCTAAATCCCCCTTATTAAGGGGGACTTTGAAAATTGATCAGGGGTATTTTAAAATCCGTTTCCCCCCTTTTTAATGGGGGTTAGGGGGGATCATCTTACAAAAAAATATTTTAACAAAGCAGAAAAAATGGTAAAATTAAAATAGTTTCAAACCACAGGATAAGGAAATAAATCAATGTCTGTGATCGCGGTAATTGACTATGATATGGGGAATTTGCACTCCGTTTGTAAAGGCTTAGAAAAAGCCGGGGTAACACCTCAAGTAACTGACTCAGCTACAATTATTAAAAATGCTGATGCGGTTGTATTACCTGGGGTGGGTTCCTTTGACCCCGCGATGCAACATTTGCGATCGCGCAATTTAGTCGAACCAATTCAAGATGTAATTGCTTCCGGTATTCCCTTTTTAGGGATTTGTTTAGGGTTACAAATTCTGTTTGAATCTTCAGAAGAAGGTCAAGAAAAAGGCTTAGGAATATTCCCTGGAACAGTCCGACGTTTTCAGTCCGAACCTGGGTTGACTATACCCCATATTGGTTGGAATCAACTATCTTTAATTCAACCTGATTTACCATTATGGAAAACCATTGGTTCCCAACCTTGGGTATATTTTGTGCATTCCTATTATGTTGATCCAACTGATAGGAATTTAACCGCCGCTACCATTCAACATGGAAGTCAAATTATCACGGCTGCGATCGCAAAAGATAACGTGATGGCGGTACAATTTCACCCGGAAAAATCCTCTAACGCCGGGTTAAAAATATTGGATAATTTTGTTGAATTAGTTCAGGGTGAACCTCAAACCATTGAGATGAGAAACCAAGTTTCTGTATAATATAAACCCAGTTTATTATTGATTAGAGGAATAAATTTTTGAGTTTAAGAATCTATGGAAACCGCCTATTAAAAACCTTACCTGGAGAAGAAACCAGACCGACATTAGCTAGAGTGAGGGAAGCGGTTTTTAATATTTGGCAGGTTAAAATAAAAGGCTGTTGCTGGTTAGATTTATGTACGGGTAGTGGGTCAATGGGGGCCGAGGCATTATGTCGGGGGGCGGCGGTTGTGATCGGGATTGAACAACACGGGAAAGCCTGTAAAGTTATTCAAGAAAATTGGCAAACAATGGCGGATTCTTCCCAACAAATTCAAGTAATTCGGGGAGATATTTTAGGGAAATTAAAGATATTATCGGGGCAAAAATTTGATTGTATTTATTTCGATCCGCCCTATAATAGCAATCTTTATCAACCTGTATTAGAAGCCATATCTCAATATCAACTTCTATCTGATCACGGGGAAATTGCCGTAGAACACCATACCCATCGTTGGCAGATTCAACCAATTACAGACCTAGAAATTTGTCGAGAAAAAACCTACGGCAATTGTGCTTTAACCTTTTATTGTTTAAAATAATAAACACAGATTTAAGAGGGTTTCACAGATTTTAATCTGTGTTAATCTGCGTAATCCTTTTAAATCTGTGATCCCCATTATTGGAGTTTTTATGTCCTACGAAAAAGAAAAAGAAATTGCGATTACAGCCACATTAAGTGCTTGGAAACTGTGTGAAAGAGTGCGGGAAAATATTCCCCAAGCTATGGAGAAAAATGATAAAAGTCCTGTCACCGTGGCTGATTATGGTTCTCAAGCTATTATTTGTAAAGCTTTAGCAGAAGTATTCCCTAATGATCCGGTTGTCGGGGAAGAAGATGCCACGGAATTACAAACTCCAGAAATGGCGGAAAATTTAGCAAAAATTACTGAATATGTACAGGAAATTATTCCTGATGCTACTTCAGAACAAATTATAAACTGGATTAATCAAGGGAATGGCAAGGTTGAAAAAAGGTTTTGGACATTAGACCCAATTGATGGTACAAAGGGCTTTTTAAGACAGGATCAATATGCGATCGCCTTGGCTTTAATTGAGGATGGAGAGGTGAAAGTTGGGGTGATGGGATGCCCAGCTTATCCGGTGGAAAATCATCAACCTGGGGCCCTATTTGTGGCGGTTAGGGGACAGGGTGCAACGATGATAATAGTAGCCACGGGGGAAGAAATTCCGATTCAAGTTGTACCGGAAAATGATATGGAAAATCTGCGATTTGTAGGTAGTATTGAAGCCAGTCATGGTGATATTGAACGCCAGGATGCTGTGGCTAAAGCGGTGGGAATTATTGCCCCAGCAGTTAAGATGGATTCTCAGGCAAAATATGGGGCGGTGGCGTCTGGAAAAGCGGCTTTATATTTGCGACTTCCCTCTCCTAAAACCCCTAATTATCGGGAGAATATTTGGGATCATGCGGCGGGGGCAATTGTAGTAGAAGAAGCGGGGGGACGGGTGAGTGATATGTTTGGTAAACCTTTGGATTTTGCCTCTAATCCTAAGATGTTAGATAACCGGGGTATTATTGTTAGTAATGGGATTATTCATGATACGGTTTTAGGGGTATTAAATCAATAATTATTTGATGGTTTCTGCAAGGCTCAGGCAAAATGGCTATAATGTCTGTTCTCTTGTCGGGAGCCTCGCTATCCCTCTGGGTTTAAATTTGGGTCGCTTAGAGAAACTGAAAAAAGTCAATGATTACCGGAAAGGGGAACAAGGTATATAGCAACCGCTAAGGCAGTTAGGACACCAGACGGATCTTGGAACCCAGACGGTGAAGTATTTCCCCCGGTGTTCCCTCCCCCCCTAGCCCCCTGTGCACCGGGGGTTTGGGGGGGCTGTTCCGGTGTTCCCTGCTATATTACAGAACCCGCCCCTACGGGTTATCCATTTTCTCCTTAAAAATATCACCTAATTTTTGTCCTTTGGGTAACTCAATAAAAACCCGATCTCCAGTTTGTAAACCTTTCAATACTTGAATTTGATTACCGATTTGGGAACCAACGGTAACGGGGTGAAATTGTGGCTTATTATTAGCATCGGGAAGTAACACCCCCGCTTTACCTTTATTTGTTACAATAGCAACGGTGGGAACCACTAACGCTTGTTTGAGTTTCTCCCCAATAAAACGTAAATCAACATTCATTCCCGACTGAAGTTGATCTTTTCCGGTTTCGATAATAATTCGAGCTTGAAATAACGTAACATCCCGTTCTTTTACCGCTTCGGGGGCAATAATATTAACTCGACCTTTAAATACTTGATCGGGATAGGAGTCGGCAATAATTTCAACGGGTTGATTAGGTTTAATTTGAGCAATATCCGCCTCTGGAATTTTAGCTAAAACTTCTATATCTTTGGCTAAAGCAACAATAGAAGTGGAAGTGGCTGAAGTGGCTTCGGAAGCTGAAGTTGCTGGGGTAACAAAGGCACCTTCAACGGCATAACGTTGGGTAATAATTCCCGAAAACGGGGCGCGAACTTTGGTATCTTCGATTTGAACTTGATAGAATTTTACCTGTCCTTCGGCTTCAGCAACTTCCGCTTTTGCGGAGGTAATTTCCTCTGAACGAGTGCCATTTTTTAACTGATTTAATTTACTTTGGGATTCAGCAACTTCTGCTTCTGAACGAGCAATTTCTTCAGCACGAGTGCCATTTTTGAGTTGATTTAAGGCTTGACGTTCCTGTTCAACATTAGCTTGTCTTTGTTGAATTTGCGATCGCTGACTTTGTTGTAATTGTTCTAAGCGTTTTTCCGCTTCATTTTGTAATGCTTCTAACCGTCGTTGATCGCGGAAATATTCATCTAATCGATCCTGAGAAATTGCCCCTTCTCCTTTTAAATTTTGATAGCGTTGTACCCGTTCCGTCGCTAATTTTAATTCGGCTTTGTTGGCATCAATTCTAGCTTTTGCTTGATCAATTTCATCAATTAAACTACCTGATTGAGCATCTTTTAAACGAGATTCCGATTCTTTTAAACGAGCTTTTGCCTGAGCAATTTCTTCGGGACGAGTCCCCGATCGCAGTTGAGATAAATTAGCTTTAACCTGATTTAAACGAGCTTGAGCTTGAACAATTTCCTCCGGTCGGGTTCCGGTTTGCAGCTTGTCTAAATTAGCTTTAACCCGATCCAAACGGGCTTGGGCTTGGAACAGTTGGGCTTCAATTTCGCCACTTTCCATCCGCGCCACAATATCCCCAGCTTGGACAATATCCCCCTGTTCCACATATAATTGCGCTAACCGCCCTTGGGTTTTGGGACTGAGGTTTACCCGGCGCACGGGTTGAACTACCCCACTGGCGGTAATTTTCACCGTTAAATCCTTCGCTTCCACCGGAACCGTCAGGGTCGCGATCGCATCGGGCTTAATTTGATTCCGACTCCGGGCTAAATAAACCGTTGCCAGAATAGCCAATAGTCCCGAAGCCAAAATTGCAATCATCCAAGGTTTCCATCGCCGTCGGGGAACTTCCGAGAACTGAACGGGATGTTTCACTTCCCCATTGCGTTGTACCGTTTCCTCTTTTGGGCCAGTTAACATAACAGATGCGGGTGCGGGTTGATCAGGAACAGAATCAGCCCTGAAGTTCAGAACATGATTCTGTTAATATATCAATTCTAACGATTTCCGTTAATATTTCTTGACGATTAACCGTCAACCCTCTTGAAATAAAGGTGTACTCAAATAACGTTCACCGAAACTTGGCTGGATCAAAACAATCAGTTTTCCTTTATTTTCAGGACGTTTACCCACTTGAATAGCCGCATATAAGGCTGCCCCGGTGGAAATTCCCGATAAAATCCCTTCTTCCCTGGAAATCCGACGGCCAAAAATCATGGCATTTTCATCAGTAACTTGAATCACTTCGTCAATCATATCCACATTCAAAACCGGAGGAACGAACCCCGCCCCAATCCCTTGAATTTTATGGGGGCCAGGTTTACCCCCGGATAAAATTGGACTATTGGCGGGTTCTACTGCGATCGCCTGAAAATCCGTTTTGCGTTGTTTCAGGACTTCAGCTATCCCGGTTAAAGTCCCTCCAGTTCCCACTCCAGAGATTAAAATATCTACAGAGCCATCGGTATCGGCCCAAATTTCCTCGGCGGTGGTTTTGCGGTGAATTTGGGGGTTGGCCGGATTCTGAAATTGTTGCAACATATAGGCATCGGGCAGGGTATCCACAATTTCCTGCGCCCGGCGGATACAGCCACTCATCCCTTCAATTCCGGGGGTGAGTTCCAATTCGGCACCATAGGCTTTTAACATTGCCCGCCGTTCTGAACTCATGGTTTCGGGCATAGTTAAAATTAAACGATAGCCCCTAGCGGCGGCCACCATTGCTAAGGCAATTCCAGTATTACCCGATGTTGGTTCGACTAATACCGTCTTACCCGGAGTAATCATTCCTTCTTTTTCAGCAACATTAATCATATTCACCCCAATTCGATCCTTGACCGAAGCCGAGGGGTTCATGCCTTCTAATTTGACCACTATTTGAGCCACACACCCTTCCGCCTTGGGAATCCGGTTGAGTTGGACGAGGGGGGTGTTACCGACTAATTCCGTAATGTTATGGGCGATACGCATAATTAACTTGAAGATAAACAACAATGATACAAATAGTTTGAGGAACTCATCCCTAAGCCTTCAGATGTAATACATGATATCCTTCTGTTGTCGGGCATCTCTTTGTTCACAAAGGTCTTTTAAGCTGTATTTTTGTAATACAGAATTCGCCATTTGCTCTGCTTCCTGCCAAAATTCCCAGATCACCGTACCTTCAACGGTATTAGGGCAAGAATTTTGAGGAGACGCTTCGGGATCTGATCCCTCTAAGCACTTCACCACATCAAACAGAGTAATTTTCCCTGGTTCCTTCCCCAGATAATATCCACCTTTTGAGCCTCGTTGACTGCGAACAAGGCCACAGCGCCGCAAGGTAGCCAGCAATTGTTCAAGATAGCGATCAGGAATGTTATGCTGGGCGGAAATTTGGCGGACTTGCCTCGGTTCTGGATCATCATAGTGAGTTGCCAACTCCATCAGGGCGAGAAGGGCATACTGACTTTTGCAAGAGAGTTCCACGCAGAAATCATTCAAAAATGTTTCACGATTCTAGTATACTCCGGTTTTCCCCTGGGAATTTGTTAGTTTCGCGACGTTATACCCGATATAGCAGTCCTAAATCAGTGTCAAGAGCATGATATACAGAATTAATTGAATAGATTTGGAGAATTTAGAAATTTTTTATCAGAAATAAATGGGGATAAAGAACCTGATGATTTTTTAATTACTTGTATTTTATTTGCTCCTAATGCTCCGCAACAAAATCCGGTTGAAGATATTTGGTTACAAGCGAAAAACTTTTTGAGGAAGTATTGGTATTTATGCAGGTCGTTTAAGATTATCAAATTTTTGTTTGAGTTCTTTACCAAAGAACATAAATTTGATTTTCCCAAAATTCATCAGTATACTTATACATAGAAAATCATTTAGGATTGCTATAGTTTTTTATTATGCCTTTATAATTTAACCCTCTCTGATCAGGCTCAATAATGCAGCTAAACCAAACCCAATAATTATAATTCCTGAAATCCGGTTAATCCATTGTAAAATATGAGTGTTAATTCTATCTTGAAATAAACTAACCCCACTGACTAAAATTAACCACCATAATCCCGATCCTAAAAAGACTCCTAAAACCAGGATTCCCGCATCCCAATAATTGTTTGTTATGCCTAAACCCAATCCAGCAAAAATAGCAATAAATGATAAAATAGTGATGGGATTGGTAATTGTTAGAAAAAAGGTTGAAGCGTAAGCACTTATCATTTTTTTCGATGTTTTTGCCACTTCTTCTGTTGGTTTTTCTAAGGCTATTTTAAATCCCAAATAACATAAAAATAATCCACCCATCAGTTTTAATCCCATTTGTTGACTCACCAAATAATTAGAAATGATGGTCAATCCAAATCCCGCAATAAAGCCATATAAGGCATCAGCAGTAGCGGCCCCCAATCCAGTAAAAAATCCCGCCCAATACCCTTGAGACAAACAACGACGAATACACAAAATCCCGATGGGCCCAACGGGGGCGGCAATGGAAAAACCAATGATTAAACCCTTAGCTAAAAAACTGATATCCATAATCAATTTAAGGACAAAAGGACTTAGATAGCCCTAAAGGGCTTACTACTATATGATCAGGAGGTAAACTCAGCATAACTCAAAACGGAACCATGATCACCCATAACACTTTAGTTTTAGCAACGGATTTAGATGGGACATTTTTAGGGGGTTCTCTACAGGAACGACAGAAATTTTATAACTATTTGCAGTCAAAACGCGATCGCTTATTATTAATTTTTGTCACAGGTCGTAGTTTAGAATTGACCTTGCGTTTATACGAAGAAAAAAACCTAATCATTCCCAGACCTGATTATATTATTGGGGATGTAGGAACAACCGTTTATGAGGGAAAAACCTTAACACCCGTTGCCCAAGTCCAAAATTGGATTGCCGATATTTGGGGAAATTCTAGCGAATTTGCTACCAAAATATTAGTCGATGAACCGAAATTAATCCTACAACCCCTATCCCCTAAATATCGAGTTTCCTATTATTATAAACCCGATCAAAATCAAGATCGAATCATTAAAAAAATTCAAGATGCCGGATTTGATTGTATTACCTCGGCGGATAAATATTTAGATATTTTGCCCAAAGGTATTGCTAAAGGTTCAACGTTGCTAAAACTAATGAATTACTTAAAAATTGCTTCCCATCAAGTGATTACATCTGGGGATTCCTTAAATGATTTACCCTTATTTGAAACCGGACTTAAAAGTATTGCGGTAGGAAACTCCGAATTAAAATTACTCGATAAAATCAAACCTTTAAAAAATGTTTATTATAGTAATTTCCCTGGAGTTACAGGAATTTTTGATGGAATTCAATATTATAATCAAACCTTCTAAAATCTGATGGGCTTTATGATTCAAGATTCTACTATTATGTCTGACTCCTCAGTATCAAATGAACCCTTAACTTTAGCCATTTTAGGTGCGGGGGCTTGGGGTTCAGCCCTCGCCCAATTAGCTCGTTATAATGGTCATACCGTCCATTTGTGGTCACGGCGTTTAGATAATTCCTTAGCCGAAAGTATTGACTCCATTGATGTCTTAGTTTCTGCAATTTCAATGAGAGGAGTTGCCGTCACCATCGAACAACTGCAAACCCTAAAATTACCCGATAAAATCCCGATTGTCACCGCTACAAAAGGTTTAGATCCTGATAGTACCCTAACTCCTTCCCAACTTTGGGGAATGGGGTTTCCTGACCATCCAATTGTAGTTTTATCTGGGCCGAATTTATCCGCAGAAATTGAACAGGGTTTACCCGCCGCCACGGTGGTAGCGAGTGAAGATTTAGAGGCGGCAAAGATTGTGCAACAGGTATTTGCTTCTAATCGCTTTCGGGTTTATACCAGTTTCGATCCGATGGGAACAGAATTAGGAGGAACCCTAAAAAATGTAATTGCGATCGCGGCGGGGGTTTGCGATGGGTTACAGTTAGGAACTAATGCTAAATCGGCATTATTAACTCGCGCCTTAACCGAAATTATTAGAATTGGAACCCATTTAGGGGGGAAAACAGAAACGTTTTTTGGATTATCCGGTTTGGGGGATATGTTAACCACTTGTAATAGCGCTTTAAGCCGTAATTATCGGGTAGGTTATGGATTAGCAAAAGGCAAAACCTTAGAACAAGTATTAACGGAATTAGGAAGTACGGCTGAAGGTGTAAATACTACTAATGTTTTAATTGAAATTGCCCATCGGGAACAGATTCCTATACCAATTTCCTGGCAAGTTTATCAGCTTTTAAATCATCAAATCACCCCCCAAAAAGCCGTAGAAGCCTTAATGGAAAGGGATTTAAAACCCGAATTTTATCGTTAGAAGGTGAAGGAAGAAACCAATTAGGTATCAGACCCAGCACTCCCAGGACTTACGCAAAACAACCATATCTAGTAGGGGCGAACGGCCGTTAGCCCCTACAGATGGTGTATAATTGGGTATTCTGCGTAAGTCCTGACTCCCCTCAAGATTCCGGTCAAACCAGACACCGTTTGATTGTTAAAGATTTTTCTGCTAATCTCTATCTATAGATAGAGGCACGACTAGAGGAGAGTCCCCTATATTGATAAGCGTACTGGGTGCAATCCTTTATTCCCTCTGGTTAGTCTGGTGGAAACAGAGAGTCAATTCAATCGAGTTATCGATTGTGACTCTCTATTATTTTTTGGGGGTTATTTTGTCGGAGTCTATAGCGCTACGCATTAAAGTTAGGACACTTCTAAATCCTGAAACTCATTCACTGCTTACTGATCCGGTGTTCCGGTGTTCCGGTGTTCCCTAGTGCGTAGCGCTATAGTGGGACAAATGGAAAATATCTGCAAACACTTCCCGCTCAGATAAAATTCGCGTAGGATTTGGCGAATCATACACCACTAATAAACCGGGTTGTCCTAAACTATTAAAAAGTTCTAATCCGTCTGCTTTATGGGTAGTGTTGACTATCATTATTTTGGCACTGCTAACTAGCAATATTACTTATAAGCAAAAACATAAAAACCTTTAACAGTATATGAAGAAAAAGATGTTAGTCATGGACGAAACATTTGCAGAAAAAATTAAAGCACATTGGTTAATTGAAAATCAAGTACATTGGGTCAAAGATGTGAATTTTAATGAAGATAATGGCTATCTTTTGTTATCAATAAATATCAAAATCGTTCATGTTTAATATTTCCAAATTATTTGATAGAAACTAGAGAGAATTTGACCGAAAAAATCATCAATTTTTTTTGAATATAGCGATCGCATTTTTGAAAATGAAAAAACCCTGCCGTGCACGGGGGGTTGTTCCGGTGTTCCCTCTCTCAACTAGGTAATTTATTTTGTGCAATTACTTATATGAATAACTCAGAAATTGTGTCTCATTCTTTTGATAGATGATTTATGAAATGCTTTTCTATATAATCGGGAGTACAAATAGCTTTATCAATAAAAAATGTCTAATTTAATTGAATTTTATCTTTTCGCTCCTTATAACAAAGAAGTAGCTTTAATCGGAAATTTTTCTAACTGGAAAGATATTCCGATGCAAAAGGATGACAAGGGTTATTTTCGGACTCAAGTTGAGTTAGAAGACGAAATCTATCAATACAAATTTCGAGTCCGTTCAAAAAGTTGGTTTTTAGAACCCGATGAGTGGATAGAAGTTGTTGACCCCTACGCCACGGATATTGATGATGCGACTCAAAACGGCATAATTAGGATTAAAGATGGGGAAAAAATTGTTGATACTTATGTTTGGAAAAATGATGACAAACCCTTACCCCCCGATCATAAATTAGTGATTTATGAAATGCACGTCGGGGATTTTTCGGGAGGAGAAGATGATATCCATTCCCGGGGTAAATATCAACACGTTATGGAAAAGTTAGATTATTTGTATGAATTAGGGATAAATGCGATTGAATTAATGCCTGTTAAAGAACATCCAGGGGATCATAGTTGGGGATATAATCCTCGCTATTTCTTCGCGTCCGAGTCTAGTTACGGCACAACGGAACAATTAAAAAACCTGATTGATGAATGTCACGGGCGAGGAATTCGAGTGTTAATTGATGGGGTTTATAACCATTCCGAAGCATCCTGTCCTTTAACTCAAATTGATCATGATTATTGGTATCACCATAGCCAGCAAGATACGGAATATAACTGGGGCCCAGAATTTAATTATGAACACTATGATGAAAAATTAGGCACTTATCCGGCTCGGAAATTTATTGGGGATACGGTAAGATTTTGGACTAAAGAATATCATATTGATGGTATTCGTTATGATGGAGCCAAGCAAATTGGCAACTATGATTTTATGGCTTGGGTCGTGCAGGAAGCTAAACAGGAAGCTGGGGTAAAACCCTTTTATAATGTGGCTGAATATGTGCCGGAAACCCCCACTATTACCAACAGTGATGGGCCGATGGATGGCTGTTGGCATGATAGTTTTTATCATACTCTCACGGATCATTTATGTGGCGATACCTTTGATTTAGAACAACTTAAAGACATTTTAGATGGTAAACGTCAAGGGTTTATGGGGCCGAATAATATTGTAAATTATTTGGGTAATCATGATCATAATCGCTTAATCGTGGAATTAGGAAATCGGGGAATTTTTGATGATGAAGTGTTTAAACGAGTGAAATTAGGGGCGGCATTATTAATCACGGCCGTAGGTATTCCGATGATTTGGATGGGAGAAGAATTTGGAGAATATAAACCCAAAACCTTTGAATCTGCTAAACTGGATTGGAAATTACTGAAAAATGACAGTAATCAGAGTTTATTTGAACATTATAAAGGCTTGATTTTTCTACGGGAAACTAATCATGCTTTATATAGTGGCAATATTGATTTTTTCCATGAAGATCCTGATAATAAAGTTTTAGCTTATACCCGATGGAATGATCAAGGTTCTCGGATTGTGGTGGTTGTGAATTTCTCTGACAATTATTTTGCAGGTTATCAAGTTTCTCACTTCCCAGCCAATGGAACTTGGCATGAGTGGACAAGTAATTATGATATTCAATCGGGAGATGATAATATTATGATCGATTTACCTGAATATGAGGCTAAAGTTTTTGTTTGGAAAGGATAAACAGGAGGGTAATGATTTGCCCACATCCTCTCTTACCCATTAATAGTTTATATAGCAACCGCCAAGGCAGTTAGGATACCAGATGGATCTTGGAACCCAGACGGTGAAGTATTTTCCCCCGGTGTTCCCTCCCCCCCTAGCCCCCCGTGTACGGGGGGTTTGGGGGGGCTGTTCCCAGATCCGGCGTTCCCTGCTATAGCACCTAACTCTGCTCAATTTTTTGGGCTTGATAGAGTTGTTTAAACAGACGTTGTTGTTGATTATGATCGACAATAGGTTCGGGATAACCGCAGGATTTGCGATCGCGAGTTGATATCTTTCCAGTGACTAATTGTTCTATTTCTAAACTTCTTAATTCTGGCAACCATTGGCGAATATATTCGGCTTCGGGATCGAATTTTTGGGTTTGACTGGCGGGGTTAAAAATTCTTAATGGTTTAGTATCCATTCCACTGGACGCACTCCATTGCCATCCCCCATTATTAGCAGCTAAATCTCCATCTATTAGGGTTTGCATAAAGTATTTTTCTCCCCATTGCCAATTAATAATTAAATCCTTGGTTAAAAAATTAGCCACAATCATCCGACATCGGTTGTGCATCCAGCCACTTTCATTTAATTGTCGCATGGCGGCATCAACAATTGGATAACCTGTTTTTCCTTCGCACCAGGCTTGAAAATGTTGTTCATTATTATGCCAAGGAAAGGTTTTAAATGGTTCTCGATAGGGGCCTAATTCTAATTCGGGAAAATGATATAAAGCGTGTTGATAAAATTCCCGCCAAGCCAATTCCTGTTGCCAAGATTGAATTTGCTTTCGGGCTTCATCACTGCGACAAGTTTCTATCGCTTCGAGGGTTTTTTCCCAGACTTTTCTAATACTAATTACCCCAAATTTCAAGGCTGCACTCAGTTGAGATGTGCCATCAATGGCGGGAAAATTACGCTGTTCGTCATATTCATATAAAGCGCGATCGCAAAATTCCTCTAGGCGTTCTTGGGCGGCTATTTCTCCAGGTTCCAAGATTAAGGAATTTTCCCAAATAAAGCCTAATTTTGGGGCGGAAGGTAAGGGAATAACGCCGATTTTTTGGGCTAATTCCTGTTCGGATTCAGTTAAATTAATTAAGCTGGGAGAGAGGGGAGGTTTTGGTTTAGCTTTCGGTTTAAGATTAAAATTACGCCAAAAAGGAGTATAAACTTTATAGGGTTCTTGAGATTGGGTAAAAATTTGATCCGGGGGGTGAAATAACTGATCCCAAGTCGTTTTTGTAATAATTCCCATCGAATTTAATGCTTCTGAAACGATGCGATCGCGTTCTCTAGCCAATGGTTCAATATCTAAATTAAAGTAAACAGCTTTCGCTTTTAATTCCCTGGCTAATTTAGGAATTATTTCTTGAGGTTTTCCCTCTAATATTAATAATTGACTTCCTAGTTTTTGATATTGTTTCTGTAGATAGTCTAAACAACCAATCATATAGTGAACCCGGACTGGAGCAATATCATCTCGGTTTAAAATATTGGGATCTAAGCAAAATAAACCGACCACTTTAGAACTATATTCACAAGCATTGAACAGTCCTAAATTATCATCAATTCTTAGATCTCGTCGATGCCAAAATAAAATTAAATCTTCAGACATGATTGGATTTCAGTATATAAACTCTCTTTATTTTATCCTATTTTAATTAAAATTAATAATTAGGATTGAAGATTAAATATTTAAAAATGGTTTAGCTAATAGAAAACTAGAAATAGTTTTAGCATCTACAGGTTCACCATCTAAAATTGCTTGTTCTAGTTCTTTTGGAGTCATTAAAACCGTCTCAATATCCTCATCCTCATCCTGTTGCGGGGGCGTTTCTAATTTTTCTAAATCTTGGGCTAAAAACGCATAAATAATTTCATCACAATAACCGGGTGCTAATATAAATTGTCCTAATTTTTGCCAGCGATGGGCGCGATATCCGGTTTCTTCTTCGATTTCTCGCTTAACAGTTTCGGCGGGATCTTCATTTGGTTCAATTGTTCCGGCGGGAAATTCTAAAGTTCGTCCGGCGACCGCAAACCGATATTGTTTGACTAAGACTAATTTACCTTCTGAAGTCACGGGAATAACTAACGCCCCCCCGGGATGACGAATACATTCCCAGTCCCCTTCTACTCCATTAGGAAGACGTAAAGTATTGACATCAAAACTAAACTTTCGTCCTTGATAAAACAGACGATTTTGTAAAATAGTTGGGGGTTCCGATCCGGGTTTTGTCATAATATTTTAAGAGTAATTAGGGTTAAAAAAATTAAAGTTTTTGAATTCCTGAACAATCAACGGTTTCTAGGAGTTGAAAGACAGTTTTTTGTGTCACCGGATCAATCCAATTCGGGGCGATTTCCGCCAGAGGAATTAATACAAACGCCCGTTCTCTCATCCGGGGATGGGGAATTTGTAAGGTCGGTGTTTCCCAGATTAAATTATCAAACAAAAGTACATCTATGTCAAGGGTTCTTGGCCCCCAAGGTTCTCGTCGCACCCGCCCCAGTTGGATTTCAATAGCTAATAGTATTTCTAATAGACTATCAGGTTTGAGTTGAACTTCCAGAATAGCACAACCATTAATATAATCCGGCTGTGGAGGGCCAACAGGAGCGGTTTGATACCAACTCGAACAGGATTTAACTTGGATCTGGGGATGCTGATTTAGGAGAGTTAATGCGGTTTTAACTGTTGTTTTAGAGTCTCCCAAATTACTACCAAATGCGATCGCAACGGGGCTATACTTCATGGTTTTAGATATAGGGAATAGTAATGGGTAATGGACTGAAAACTGTTAACTCTTAACTGATGACTGATGACTGATAACTGATAACTGATGACTGATTAACTTCCTCCAGCAAATTGAATCGGACTACCTGGTTGACCAATATTAGTATCAAATTTAAAATCAGTGATACCATCAAGAATTGCAATCAATTCTGTCTCTTTTCCAGTTAATAAATATATCGCTGTTCCTTGGGGTAAATTTTCCGGGGCGGGGGCTGGTAGATAATTACCAGGGCCTAAAAGAATCACATCTTCGGTGGGATTAAAATTAACAATCAGCGCATAATCCACAAATCCAATGATACTTCCTGCCCCATTAACATAATAGGTTTGAGTTCCGTCTCCCAAAACAAAGGTATCATTCCCCACTCCTCCGCTTAAAGTATCAATTTCCACAAATCCCGCCGGTTGAGAATTCGGGTCAACCCCAGTCAAAACATCATTTCCTTTATCACCACTGACAAAATCATTGCCAGCACCGCCAATCAGGGTATCATCGACTTGACCTCCATAAAGGCTATCATCACCTTTACCACCATTGATTTGATCACTTTGCTTATCCCCTTGGAGAAAATCATTCCCTAGACCCCCTACAAGGGAATCTTCCCCCTGACCACCATAGATAAAATCATCATCCTCTGCTCCGAGTATGGTGTCATTATCCTCGCCGCCATAAAGGGTATCGCTACGCAGTCCCCCATTCATACTATCGTCACCTTTATCACCTATAATTAGATCTCGACCATCCTCACCTAATAGGCTGTCATTATTAATCCCCCCATATAAGGTATCGTTATCCGCGCCTCCATTGATTAAATCATCACCTTTATTTCCTTGTAGTAGGTCATTTCCCCCTTCTCCGACCAGGGTATCGTTATTTTGACCGCCATAGAGAATATCATTACCTGCATTCCCATTCAGAGAATCATCTCCGGTAAATCCTGAAATCAGGTCATCCCCCCCTAAACCAGCGACTAAATCCGGTCTATCAGTTCCTAACAAGGTATCATTTCCCTCGCTTCCCTGAACCAAAGAGGACGTGATCGGAGTTGGTGTGGGAGTTGTCGGGGTAGGAGTTGTTGGCGTTATAGGGCCTGTGGGAGTAGGAGTTGTCGGTGTGGGAGTTGTCGGTGTGGGAGTTGTCGGTGTGGGAGTAGGAGTTGTCGGTGTGGGAGTAGGAGTTGTTGGTGTCGGTGGTGTCGTGGGTGTGGGGGGAGGTGAAGGGGGAAGGGTGGGAATTGGGGGCGTTACGGGGGGCTGAGGTTGAGGAATAACAGGGGTAGGAGGTTCAAGAATATCACCAGTGCCCTCCCTACCTTGGGGAATTGGAGAGAGAATTTCGACCTTTGGGTTAAAGCTGATGGTAACTTCAGGTTGATTATGAAAGGAAGGACTAGAGTTTAACAGATTAAATACAATATTTGTGCTATTATTTTCTCGAATACGGTGGGCTTGGAATTCATTCATAGAATTAACCTCGGTTCTCGGTTAAGATTAGCTTAATACTTATATATCTCATAAGTTGAACAACTTGTAAAATTTTTTTTGATTAATTTTCTATTTATTCATGTTTTTTAAATATTTTCAAAGCTCGATTCGACTTTTTTTCAATATAAATATTTTAAAAGTTTCCGTTCGTTTTTTCCTGGCGATCGCTCTTTTTTTATTCATTAATTTTCAACAATCTTGGAGTCAGGGTCTACCCCATTCCCCTGAAATTCGGGGGGTTTGGTTAACTAATGTTGATAGTGATATTTTATATTCTTCCCAGCATTTAACTTCTGGATTACAACGCTTAAAATCCTTAAATTTTAATACTATATATCCGACTATTTGGCAAGGAGGTTATACCTTATACCCCAGTCCCGTTGCTCAAAGAGTGTTTGGAGTTGCAATTGATCCTAACCCGGGATTGAAAAAAAGAGATGTTTTACAGGAAATCGTGACTCAAGGACATCAACAGAATTTTACTGTTATTCCCTGGTTTGAATTTGGGTTTATGGCCCCTGCTAGTTCAGAATTAGTTAAAAAACATCCAAGTTGGCTCACTCGAAAACAAGACGGTAGTTTGATCGAAAAAGAAGGAGTTGAAGAACGGGTTTGGTTAAATCCTTTCCATCCTGAAGTTCAACAATTTATTTTAGATTTAATTGCTGAAGTTGTTAAAAATTATGATATTGATGGGATTCAATTTGATGATCATTTTGGTTTACCTGCGGAATTTGGCTATGATGATCATACCATTAAATTATATCAAAAGGAACATAACGGACAATCTCCTTCTCCTGATTTTTATGAAACCTATTGGGTCAGATGGAGAGCCGATAAAATTAATCAATTCATGAAAAAAACCTTTGAAACCATCAAATCAATTAAACCCAATTGTATTGTATCTTTATCCCCAAATCCCTTACATTTTTCCTTACCTGCTTACCTACAAGATTGGTTTACTTGGGAAAGAAAAGGATGGATAGAACAATTGGTTTTACAGATTTATCGTCCTGATTTAAACCGATTTATCACGGAGTTAGAACGTTCAGAAGTCACCTTGGCAAAAAATCATATTCCCGTAGCTATTGGAATTTTAAGCGGGTTAAAAAATCGTTCGACTCCGATGAATATTATAGAACAACAAATAGCAGAAATCCGCAAACGTAAATTTGCTGGGGTATCTTTCTTTTTCTATGAAAGTTTATGGAATTGGTCAGAGGAATCTGAACAACAACGTCAACAAAAACTAAAACATTTATTCCCAACTTCTGTAAATATTAATGATGCTCAGGTTGAGTTTAAATCCTAAATTTGCTCATTTTTTTATAGGATTTGATGAATACTCTCAACCACTTGCTCAATAAAGTTAACAGCATCATTAACTTGATTTTCATCAATAGGCCAACGATCACCAATATTAAACGTTGGATTTCTATCTGCTTCATGAGCAATTTTATTTCTTCGCTCAATAATCGCATTCAGTTGTTGTTTAGTATCTCGTGTTAATCTTACTATTTTAACAGCGACTTCATCCCATAATTTTTTATCGGAAATTAACCGAATCGCATCAGCAATTTTATCTGGTTGTTGAAAGCTTTTATAACTTAATTGTTCTCTAATCTCATTTTCTAACCAGGAAATATTATTTAGTTTATTAGAAAGACTCTGAGATATTACAGGAAGTAAATTAGAGAGGGTTTGAGGTTGTTCTAAAAATTCCTCACCCTGTATTTGTCGCACTTCATCTTTTAACCAAGATTCAATATCAAGGGCTATAATTCTATCTTGGCGTGCTGTACCTAACGAAACTTGAAAACGATCAAACGCGGATTGAGTTGTATTCGCAGTAACTCTGGGTTCAGGACGTTGACCTCGATAAATTTCTAACATTCCTAACGTGACAACCTCATGAATATAATAATCTAATGCACTCACCGCTAAAACTAAAGCACCTCTTAAAATATCTGAGACATCTAAAATATTAGTCGATTGAGCTTTAATAGAATTATGCAGATCAATTAAATCTCTAACACGACCTATACTAATCCGAAATTGCTCAATGGCTGACTGCATAAGCGGCGGTTAATTCAATCACTTTATCGGCTAAGTTTGAGAAAGTTTCTCTAAATTCTTCTTGTTTTCTTTGATTCTGTTCTAATAAGCTACCCGTTAAGTTTACATAATCTCCTTTTAAGGAATAAACAGGAGTTTGGTATTCTTGAGATAATCCAATTAAACTATTGAAATAAGTAATTTTTGCTAAAGTAAATGTATCTTGAATCCCCTCGTATTTATAAGATTCATTTGGTAATGTCATATTATTGGTTTGTAAAATAGGAACTAGCCTACCACTTACAGTTTCCTGAATTCTATTAACCCACTTTTGAACAGCCCTTGTTTCTTTGTCATTTTTAATCCGATAATTATTCTGTATAATTGTTCCCAGAAAACGTAATGTCACATCAGGAAAAGGATAATCAGCATCTCTTAAAATTGGCAAAGCACTAGCTGATTTAGCCCAACGATACCACTTAGGTAAAACTTCTGATAAAGAATTAATTGCCATAACTGAGAATAAGTCAGCCGTTGTAGGAACCATAAAAAAGTCACTAATCATCAACAAATTCTGATTAATTGATCCTAAACTGGGACTCATATCAATTAAAATATAGTCAGCATCCAACTTTTCCGCCGTTCTTTCAAATAAATAATTAATCGCACCGGGTAAATTTTTCAGCGTTTGAATTGATCCGCTTAACTGTTGTGCAAGACCCAGCGTAACTTCATACTCGGCAAATCCCACATTACCCGGAAGCAAAAATAATCCGTCTCGACCTTCTATTGGGATACAATCTATAGCTTCAATCGCTTTAGGTTGAGACTCAAATGCAGGAGCTAAACCTGTTTTAATGTTGGATTTGGTATTATAAATCTGTTCTATTCTTTCTTCACCTTCTTCTGTTCCTTCTCCTAATGCCATTCCCGTTAAATTACACTGAGGATTGGTATCGGCTAATATGACTTTTTTCCCTTTCTCTGCCAGCATCCAACCTAGATGAAAAATAGTTGTTTTGCTAACACCACCTATAGGATTGAATAGAGCAATTTTTTGAACCATTGTAATTACCCTTAAAATTAACAGAATACAAGGGTCTAATTGTATCTTAAAATTATTGATTATGTCAATGTATAAGAAATAGAGACCGATCATCTCAGCCTCTATTCCCTATTAACAGGTAACTATAGCAAGCCCTAAAATAGATTTTGCGACTACCCTATCAAAAAATCAAATTATTTTTTAGAGCAAATCGGATTAACTCTGTACGATTATTACTATCTGTTTTCCTTAATAAACTACTCACATATTTCTCAACAGTTCTGGGACTTAGGTGTAAGTGATCGCCAATGGCAATATTAGAGAGTCCTTCGGATAACAACTCTAGGACTTGATGCTCTCGTTCGGTTAGACTAATCTTTAAAGCGGGTTGTAACCTCCTTGCTACAGGATCTAAATCCCCATCAGGGAAATCCGCAACCGGATCAGATAGACGGACTCGCCATTCCGACTCAATTAATTGCGATCGCTCTAATAAAGCCCGGATCACGACCCCCAACTCCTCTAACTCAAAGGGTTTGGGCAAATAATTATCACATCCGAGTTGATACCCTCGAATTCGTTCTTTGGTACTGGTATGGGCGGTTAAAAAAATCACCGGAAGCAGACGAAAAACAGGACGAGCACGGACTTTCTTGATCAGTTCATAGCCATCCATCTCAGGCATACCAATATCTGTCACGATCAGGTGAGGCTGATATTGCTCCACTAGGTGCAGCGCCTCCCGACCATTCTCCGCGGCAATTACCGAATAGCCCGAAATGTCCAAGTAATCACTAATCGAGAGGCGAGTCCCTAAATCATCATCAACAACTAGAATTGTTAGAGGCATAGGGGCAGAGGGTCAGGGGGAGCAGGGGCAGGGGAGGTAGGGGGGCAGGGGCAGTAGGGGAGTAAGCGGTGCGAGCGTCCTCGCTCGCTAATAATCAATACATCAATACCTCAACAATTAATAATTGAAAATCAGCAGTTACCAGTGAATACTTGCCATTAAGGATGCTGGTTTTCCTGGATTTCCTACTAATAACACCCCTCGTTGATTGGTAGCTAAATGTCGCAGAATTTTATAAATGGCTTCAATTTGATCGGGGACTCCCGCCTTTTGAGCCAGGGTTTCCAGAGATAGAGCTTTACCTGCATCTTGGAGGACTTGAATAATTTTATGTTGTAATTCCAGAACCTCTGCGGCTGCTTTTTTCCCGGCTTCAACCCCCGGTTGATGGTAAGCGTTAATATTGACTAAAGACGCATATAAACCCACCGCCCGCTCATACAAAGCAATTAACGCGCCAACAATTTCGGGGTTAACTTCTGGAACCGTAATGGTAATTGAATCCCGATGATTTTCATACAATGCTTGCCGGGTTCCGAGTAAAAATCCCGATAAATAATCCCCTGATGTTACACCAGGTTCTACTTCAATAGAAGGCAAGGATCGATCCTGTAAGACTTCAATAAAGGTGGCAAAAAAGTTAGGAACTCCGTCGCGTAATTGTTGAACATAGGCGTGTTGATCTGTTGATCCTTTATTGCCATAAACCGCAATTCCTTGATAGACAATATTACTATCGAGGTCTTTTTCTTTCCCTAAAGATTCCATAACTAACTGTTGTAAATAACGACTAAACAACAGCAAACTATCTTTATAGGGTAAAACCACCATATCTTTTTCGCCCTTACCATTTCCGGCATAATACCAAGCTAAGGCTAATAAGGCCGCCGGATTGGTTTTTACCTCCGGTTTACGGGTAGCGATATCCATAGCTTTCCCCCCGGCTAACATTTCCCGAATCTCAATCCCCTGTAGGGCCGCAGGTAATAGCCCAACGGCCGACAATTCAGAAGTTCGTCCCCCCACCCAATCGGCCATGGGAAAGGTGGTTAACCAGCCTTCAGCATGGGCCTGTTGATCGAGTTTACTGCCAACACCCGTAACAGCCACGGCTTGTTGGGCAAAGTTTAAGTTTTGGGCAGAAAAGGCATTTCGTACCTCAATCATGCCGTTACGGGGTTCTGGAGTGCCGCCGGACTTAGAAATGACCAGCACTATGGTACTTTTGAGGCGATCGCCAATTTTAGCCAAAACCCGATCGATGCCTCTAGGATCAGTGTTATCAATAAAATGAATATTCAGGACTGGGTGATCTGGGGCTAGGGCTTCCGCCACAAATTCAGGCCCCAAAGCCGATCCGCCAATGCCAATGGATAAAATATCAGTGAATTGGGCTGCGTTTGGCGGTTTAATCTCCCCTTGATGAATCTTGGCCGTAAAGGTTTCTATTTTTTCTAAGGTTTCAACAATTTCTTGCTTGAGATCCTGGGTTGGGGCTAGATCGGGGTCACGCAACCAATAATGGCCGACCATCCGGTTTTCATCGGGGTTGGCGATCGCTCCTTTTTCCAAGGCGTCCATAGCTTTAAAAGCCTGATCAAACTTGGGGGATAAGGATGCAACAAAATCATTGTCGAATCCCATCCGACTAATATCCAGGTACAGTCCTAAGCTGTCGTGGTAGTATAGCCAATCTTGGTAGCGTTGCCAGAGTGCAGTGGCATCCATAGTCTTAAATTCCGCTATATTAATTTTTAGCTTAAAGTATAATGGGTTTAGATTAACTCTTTTTCGGTTAACAATTAAAGTTGACACTCCCCGCGTCTAAAGCCGGGGGATTCTTGAAGACTCCACAAACGAAGTTTCAATGGCGCTGGCAAAAACACCCTAGACGCTCAAAACAACTACCAGTACAAGAGGTATTGTAATTGCGCTTACTTTTGATTTTTTTAACGCTTTCCGAGTCCATCACAACGCCAATTAGGTACGCTCAACATCCTGCCATTATTCGCCCTTTAACTATTCCAAATCAAGTTGGATATGTCCGTTGCCGGGATTGCTCCGCACTAGGATGGTTCAACACGTAGATGGTTATTCTTCTTGCTTTGTCTTCATCATACCACTGTGGCTGAAGCCACACAGTCGTTTCACAGGATTTAAAAATCCCTACCGACTTATCCATGAGTCTGAAGCCAAGGGCTTGCGTCTCGTTTTTTGGTCAAGGCTGTCTCTTGATCCGTTAAACTGAAATGTGCTTGCCACCGGATCTATGAACTATGGCCAAAATTCTTGCGATCGCCAATGGAAAAGGGGGAGTGGGTAAAACCACAACCGCCATTAACCTGGCCGCCATTCTCGCCAACAACTTTAGCACCCTTTTAGTCGATACAGACCCCCAGGGTTCGGCTTGTTGGTGGGCTGAACAGGGTAACGGGGGAGAAATGCCCTTTGAGCATTCTTCCGAGACTGATCCCAGTTTGCTGTCTCGATTGAAGCAGGTAAAGGACTATGAATTGGTAGTGGTCGATACCCCTCCAGCTTTAAAGTCCGATGCGTTATTAGCCGTGGTACAGGTGGCCGATTATTTGGTACTACCAACCCAAGCCGCCCCGATGGATTTAGTGGCTTTAATTGAAACCGTCAGATCGGCGATTACCCCTTCTAAAGTTCCCCATCGGGTCTTGATGACTAAAGTTGACCCCCGCAGTTTAGGGGATGCTTTTGATGCCCAAAAATCCTTACAAGAAGCGGGGATTCCGGTATTTAAAAACATTATTCGCGCCTATAAAGCCCATGAACGTTGTCCCTTGGAAGGGGTACCAATTATTCAAGCCAAAAGTCATAATTCCAGGGAAGCCGCTTCGGATTATCGACGGGTAGCGGTGGAATTATTGAGGAGTTTAACAGAAAACAAAATTATTTAAACTTAATTCGATTAATTTGATTTTGTAACTCCTCAATTTGTCGGCGCAAATCATCGACTTCATCCTGAGATTTTTCGGCTTTCACATTAACCGAACCCTCTGCGGTGGCTTGTTGATAATTACCGGAACGAATTTTACTATATTCAACTGAATCATTCCACTCTTTTAAATATTGAATTCGTTCCACGGGAAAGGGATGACTTAACATCATGCCTTGACCCCCATTATAAAATAAAAACTTATAGACTTGATTCAAACCATCTTGATCTAAATCGCGATATTGTTCGGATTGACGAATAAATTCATCTAAACTACATTCATGGGCATATTTTGTACTCACTCCCGCTAATTGCATCATGGATTTCATCACGGATTTGAGATCATCCGTTACTAATAATGCCGCTCGGTCTGCGGATAATTCGGCTTTTCTTCGCCATTCATAAAAGGCATAAATTAAGCCACTATTGACTAAATTTCCTAACCCAAAAGTTAATTCCCCAATCATTGAAGCCACACCCATCGCCCAAATTGACATCTGATTTAAAATCGGATGACCACATTTTATATGTCCTAATTCATGGGCTAAAACGACCCTTAGTTCGGCTTCATCTACTAAGTCTAAAAGACCCGTATTCAAAATAATATAGGGGTGTTCCTGTCCGAGAGCATAACTATTAACTTGGGGATTTTGAGAGACAAATAAACCAGGTTCAGGAAAGATATCTAAATCTCTCACACATTCCCGAAAAATATGATAAATACTAGCATATTGTCTTGGCCCTACTTGCAGAGCATTTCCCATTAAGTAAACATATTGAGGACGTTCATAGATAAACTCAACAAATTTACTGGCGATTAAATCAAAGCCTGGAACACTTCTCAAAGCAACTTCTGCTTCTTTATCCAGGGGATGACGAAAGGCTTCGCTAGAAATTCCGGTGTAAGTTGGCATAATAATAATAATTTACAGGTTATCTGCTCAAGACGCACAGCTTTTGCCAGAAATTGTCTTAAATCAATCTCTGAATCTGGAGTGTCTGCAATTAATTCTATCACAGCTTGACTATCGGCTTCAATTGACGCTTGATAGAGTTGATTCATCCAGTCCTTAGACATCACTTTTAACTCCTCAGAAATCAACTCATTCTCTGAGTTTATATCTAAAATAGGCTGTATTTCTGCATAGATATACTGAATTCCTAGATGTTTAGCCAAAACCTCAAAAATATGATCTTCTGTAAAAGGTTTTCTAATAAAATCATCACAACCCGCCGAAAGCACAATCGCTTTTTCTTCTTCTAATACACTGGCTGTTACGGCAATTATGGCTGTAAGGTTGACCAGGAGCTAGTTTGATCACTCTTAGATGTGCTTCTTTACTATTATTGACTATTTCTTGACCCAATTTTACCTGAATATAAAATTGGAAAGTTGTACCTTTTCCTAATTCACTTTCAACGGAAATATCCCCACCCATCAGTTGAATAAATTTCCGACTAATGGCTAATCCTAAACCCGTGCCTTCTTGCGATTCTTTCCCCGCTCTAAGAGACGACTTTTTTTCATTTAAAGCAAAATGCTAATCGTAGTATGTAGATTTATAGTTAGCATTTCTATATCCTGTAATCAACTTTCAATTTGATTGTTGTTTAAATGGCGAAAGCAGAAATTTTAGTAAAGTTTGGAAACAAAGTTAGGCAAGAAAGACTAAAACAAAATCTTTCACAAGAAGAGCTTGCTGAGAAAGCCAACGTTCACAGGACATATATTGGCATGATTGAAAGATATGAAAAAAATATCACGTTAATCAATATTGAGAAAATTGCTATTGCTTTAGGTGTAACCATATCCGACTTATTTACTGAATAAACATATATGCAACCAAACCGTCAGCTAATCACTATTGGGGACAATCTAAATCAAATTAAGCAGTTGCTAAGTGAACTTGTTCTTTATCCTAGAATAAATGCTCTAAAATGGTCGAAGATAACGCAGCAAACACCTAATATTAAGATTGGTTATCCAGGGCAACATTTAGCATCTTTAATAACAGGAATGCCAGGGGAAAGGACTGGAGCAAGAGGTCACGATTTAGCAGACGGCTCTGAAGTTAAATCTTGTTCTAGAATTGATCAACTCGATCAATGCGAGATTTGTCAAGCTGCCGTTTCCAGAAGCGAACAGTTCTGTCCTGAATGCGGTTCAGAAAAGGTTAAACGCAAAGAGGATTCTAAGTGGCTCTTTACTATTAAGAGTGACAATGACCTTCGTGTACTTACACAAGAAGTAAGAAGATTAATACTTATTCTAGGTGATTATCCTAATTTTGAAGCGAACGATTTTGAGACATTAAGATTCCAATGTTTTGAAATATGGACACAAAGTGATCGTCATAAGCGCTTCAAGGATATTATGACTAATTATTACGATAATATTTATCTGCCAAAGAAACAAAAAAACTTAAATAATATAGCTCCTCAAAATTTTTGGCCGTACCAGTATCAATTTTATCTTTGCAACCCTATTTTAACATTTTCCTGCTTGGTACATAATTCAACAACAACATCTCTAAGAATAGAAGTTCAGACTTATATAGAGCCTGACTTAGATCGCTCTTCTCAGCCATCATTATTAATGCCAGCCAAACTTTTAAATAAGCAAGAAAAAAAGATAATTATCACTAAATTAAACTTAAAAAATATTGAGGATATACCGCAGATGATAACCGAAGAAATGAGGCATGATTTACCTCTAAGAAAAAGTAAAACATTTTCGACTAAAACTCCTTATCAAAGAAGAAAAAGAAAAAAATAAAAGATAACCCGCTAGATATAGGTAAAAACCTCGTATCAGGTGAGTATTTAATCTATTGCAGGCTATCAAAATCAATAACTAGCTGCTCATAAGGTGAACTCAACAAATCAGTGTTTGATATTTTTTTGTTTTTTTTGAAATTCGTTTGATCTATGATATTTTTATCATAAGTAATAAAACTTTCTTGATTGCTTTGAAATTCTAATTTTTTAATTCTTTCTTCAGCTATTCTTACATACTTATCTTCTTTTTCAATTCCCATAAAATGCCGTTTTAAATTAATACAAGCTAAAGCGGTGGAACCCGACCCCATAAAGGGATCTAAAACAATCATTCCTTCATTACTACTAGCTTTAATAATCCTCTCCATTAATTTAACAGGTTTTTGTGTAGGATGTTCCCTTTCTTCTTGATAAAAATCAATATCAGTCCACACATCTGTCACGCCCATCTCAATATTGAAAACTTGAGCAATATTTTCATAAGGATACTCAAACTCAAGAATTTCTTGTAACTTTCCCCACATTTCTCTGGTAGGAACTTGAGCAAGAATATTGTCACCTGTGTAAAGCGACCACATTCCACCACCATTCTCTTTGACACCAAGCTTTTTATTAATTTCCTGTGCTGTTAATTTGAGTTCTTTTTGCCGATCTTTCAGAAATTGCTTTATAAAAGGTTTACTGTCAAAAATAAAGAATAGTAAACTTTCTGTCACATTGGGGAACATTTTATAGCCTTTAGTTGCTCTGCCACCTATGGCTCTTATTCCCTTATCAATCACGATTTGCTGTCTTAAAAGAAATCCTAAATCACCGATTTCTGAACATAAAGGGATTAAGTTTCTCAAATAACCAAATAAATATAAGCTTCCTGATAATTTAATCACTCTTGCAATTTCCGACAGCCATGCAAAACACCATTGCGAATAATCGTTATGAGTTCGCCATTTGTAGTCCCATTGTTCACTAATTACTTTCCAGTATGGGGGATCGAGAATGATTAAATCTATACTGCGATCCGGTATCTCCTTTAAAATTTCGATGCAATCACCATGAATTATTTTATCTAAATCCATCATTAGCTAATTTTTGGGGTTTACTCTACATTCCTAACGATCGCTATTGAGAAAATCATCCGGTTCAATAGCAGCCTGCTTTAAAATTGCACGGAGCGTACCCTCTGGCATATCACCAGCATGATTGGGAATCGTTGTGTAGCGTTCTGTTCTGTTTCAGAATTTCTCGTTGCTAGGTTCTACCTAGCAATGCTCAAGTGCAGGCTCCGTCTGCTGTTGAATCAAACGGAGCCAGAGCCTCCCTGTTCTTATTCCCAGGTGGAACCTGGAAGATGGAACGAGAGGAAAGTCGCCGGGTTTCTAAACCGTTTTTTACCCTAAGAAGCCACTCTTGCGGTGCTGCGAGGACGACGACGACCTGTTAGTTTTGTAGCAGGTTCTTCGTCGGGAATTTGAACTAATAAAACCAACAAAGGATTACTAGCAATTTCACGGCGCAGGACACGCTGGATCGAGCGTTCGACTTGAACTTTTAACCCTTCCCAATCCACTTCTTTTGTTTCTGAGTCAAAAGTGCGGGCAAATTCTGTCCAACGTTCACTTAAAACCGTCTCAATAGTTTGGGTTAATTGTTCTTGTAAAGAAGCCTGATTAACGCTGTTGACAACCCCTTTCAAATGAATCTCAGGCCGTGCCAATAACTTACCATCGGTTCCCACAGCTACGGCCATTGTAACTATCCCTTCTTCGGCTAACTGACGCCGTTCCTTCATGGTTTCATCTTTAACCACCCCAGAGCGAGAGGCATCCACAGGTTCAATTCCGGCTTGAACTTTACCCGCAATTCGGATTGATTCTTTAGTTAATTCTACCACAAAACCGTTATCAATTAACACCATATTTTCTGCTGGAATACCCATACTTTGGGCAGTCTTTTGGTGTTGAACTAACATCCGGTGTTCTCCATGCACAGGAACAAAGAATTTCGGACGAGTTAAAGCTAACATTAACTTCTGATCTTCTTGACATCCATGACCGGAAACGTGAATCCCTTTTTCCCGTCCATAAATCACATTTGCTCCCTGGATCATCAATTTATCAATGGTGTTCACCACTGCAATTGTATTCCCAGGGATCGGGTTAGCTGAAAAGACAACGGTATCGCCTTGCTTAATATTAATTTGACGATGGGCTCCTTCAGCAATGCGGGTTAATGCCGATAAAGGTTCCCCTTGAGATCCGGTGGTTAAAATCAGTAATTTATCATTAGGAATCCCACTAATTGCATTCAGGGGCACAAATAACCGATCTTCACATTTGATATATCCTAATGTCCGAGCGTGGGCAATCACATTCAACATGGAGCGACCCACCACCGATACCAACCTTCCCTGCTTTTGAGCAATATCTAAAATAATATTCAGACGGTGAACAGAGGAGGCAAAAGTTGTGACTAAAATCCGACCCTGAGCTTGGGCAAAAACCCGCTCTAAGTTGGGATAAACGGAACTTTCCGAAGGGGTAAACCCTGGAATTTCGGCATTTGTAGAGTCACTTAATAGACAGTGAACCCCTTTTTCTCCGTATTCGGCTAACCGTTGGAAATCAAAAAATTCTCCATCTACAGGAGTATGATCAATTTTAAAATCTCCCGTATGAATTACCACGCCCACAGGGGTAGTAATGGCGACGGTAAAACTATCAGCAATCGAGTGGGTATTGCGAATATATTCTACTAGGAAATATTTCCCAATTCTGACCATTTCCCGGGGACGAACCGAGCGTAATTCCGTGCGATCGGCCACGGCGGCTTCTTCTAATTTTCCTTGTAATAATGCCATCGCTAACCGAGGGCCATAAATTACCGGAATATCGAATTGTTTCAGGTGAAAAGCAATTCCTCCAATATGATCTTCATGACCATGGGTAACAATCATCCCCTTGATTTTTTCTTTATTTTCCCGCAGATAGGTAACATCGGGTAAAACAATATTAACGCCGTGCATTCCATCAGTTGGAAACGCTAAACCCGCATCTAAAATCACAATTTCATCTTCATATTCAAAGATGCAAGTGTTTTTTCCGATTTCATGTAATCCCCCTAAAGGAATAATTTTCAGGGAACCGGAACTAAATACCGGAGTTGAAGTGGGGGTAGCCATGGTTGAGCTTTTTTTTCTAATCACGGGAGTGTTGCTGTTTTTAATCATGCTGATCCTTTTTTGTTAGGGGTTGACAATTGAAATAATCAAGGCAAAATTTAAGAGTTGATAGAATTTCCAGAATTATCCTAATTATTTTGAAAATTCTGTCAATCAGGAGTGGATATTTAGTTTTCACAAAGCCTAGAAAACTGTGCCGAGATCCTACTTAACTAGATTTAATTGACTCAGCACGTCCTTCAATGCGTTTGTCACTTCAACCGTTGGGTCACACAAAGGCAAACGGGTCGATCCCACATTCCAGCCTAGCAAGTTAAGTGCCACTTTCAACGGAATCGGGTTGGTGGTGACAAACAAGGCTTTAAACAACCCTAATAACCGGATATGGATGTCAGTTGCTACTTGTATTTGACCCGCTTCAAAGGCTTGAATCATCTGTTGGAGTTGCGTTCCCACTAGATGACTGGCGACGCTGACCACCCCGGAACTGCCAACGGCTAACATGGGCAAGGTCAGAGAATCATCTCCAGAGTAGATCGAAAATTCCGAAGGTGTCAACCGTCGAACTTGGCTGACTTGATCTAAATTGCCACTGGCTTCCTTAATCCCCACAATATTCTCAATCTCCGCCAAACGCGCTACCGTTTCTGGGAGGAGATTTTGTCCTGTGCGTCCAGGTATATTGTAAAGCATAATTGGCAAATCCGGACAGGCCTGGGCGATCGCTTGGAAATGCCGATACAAACCCTCCTGGGGCGGTTTATTGTAATAGGGGACAACCTGTAATGTGCCATCTAAACCCAGTTTAGTAGCCTTTTGGGTGGCATCGATCGCCTCTTGGGTGCAATTCGATCCTGTTCCGGCGATTACCTTAGCCTTGCCTGACACTGCCTTCTGCACGACTTGAAATAACTCGTATTCTTCATCCCAAGTCAAGGTCGGAGATTCCCCCGTAGTTCCGCACACAACTACGGCATCGCTTCCGGTGCTCACCAGATGGGCGGCCAACTTTTCCGCCACTGCATAATTCACACTACCGTCTTCGTGAAACGGCGTTACCATAGCCGTTATGACTCGTCCAAAACTTACCATTTGTCTTTAATATCAGTTATCGGTGTTTCCTGCGTTTGTCATGGTTAAAACCTCAACGCCGTAAACCTAAAAGTTGTTTTTCCACTAACAATTCAGCAATTTGCACCGCGTTTAATGCTGCACCCTTGCGAATTTGATCACCACAGAGCCACAATTCTAACCCACAGGGATGGGACAAATCCTGACGAATCCGACCTACTAACACCGGATCACGTCCACTCGCATCAATCGGCATGGGGAAATAGTTGGCTTTGGGATCATCCACCAGTTCCACTCCGGGGGCGGTGCTGAGGATATGCCGGGCTTTTTCTACACTCAAGGGTTGCTCGAATTCTAAGTTAACCGCTTCTGAATGGGCGCGTAACACGGGAACCCGCACACAAGTTGCAGAAATCATCAGATCACTGACCCCAAAAATTTTGCGGGTTTCATTAATCATTTTCATTTCTTCTTCACAATAACCCAATTCATTAATCGGTGTGTTGTGAGGGAAAAGATTAAAGGCCAAGGGATAGGGAAAAATCTCGGTTTTGGGTGTTTCTCCTTGCAAAATGGCTAAAGTCTGTTGCTTCACTTCTTCCATAGCCCTAGCCCCGGCCCCACTTGCCGATTGATAGGTAGCAACAACCATCCGGCGAATCGGTTGTACCTGATATAATGGCCAAACTGCCACCGTCATTAAAATCGTGGTGCAGTTGGGGTTAGCAATAATCCCCTTATGGTGGTTAAGAGCCTCTGGGTTAACTTCCGGGACGACTAACGGGACATCGGGGTTCATGCGGAAGGCACTGGAGTTATCAATCATCACCGCCCCGGCCGCGACTATTTTTGATGCCCAAAGCTTAGAGGTTGCTCCTCCAGCCGATGCCAACACAATATCAACATGATCGAAGCTGGTTTCCGACACCGCTTCCACGGGTAAAGTTTCCCCCCTAAAGGTTAAGGAGGTTCCCGCCGAACGGGGAGAAGCCAATAACTTTAACTCCACCACTGGAAAATTTCGACTTTCCAGGAGTTCGATTAACTCCGCCCCGACCGCACCCGTTGCCCCCAGAATGGCAACTCGATAAGAATTTGACAAAATTGTAACCTCCGTGATCAAAAAATAGTATTTTTAATAAATCTAAATTTTTATAGGGCGTAAAACTTTTGGGTTAATAATTATTAATCGTTTGGGTAGGGGCTTAATCTCCCTTATCTATTATAGTTTGGCCGTTCCGATTCCAACCAAAATCTAACAAAATCTAATAAATGGTCACACAAGGGCGCATAATCAGTTAGGATCACTATTTGATTACACAAACCGACATTAGCAATTTTAACTTGCTAATGTCGGTGATTATGGTTCCCCCGCGAGTTAAATGTGTTGGGGGTGTTGAATTCAGAATATCACGATTTTTTATGAAAGTAACCCAGGAAAAACTTCCCGCAAGTCAAATTGGATTAGACATTGAGATTACTCCTGAAATGTCTAAAAGTGCTTATGAGCAAGTTGTTCAGAAGATGAGTCGCTCGGTGAATATTCCTGGGTTCCGCAAAGGCAAAGTGCCTCGCCACGTTTTGGTTCAGCGCTTGGGTCAGGAACGAATTAAGGCGGCTGCGTTGGATGATTTAATGAATCAGTATTTACCCAAAGCTGTCGAACAGGAAAAGATTCCGGCGATTGGCAACTTTGAGCCTCAAGACGATATTGATCAACTGATTCAGCAATTTGAACCCGGACAAACCCTGACGATTAAAGTGGTTGTGGATGTGGAACCCGAAGTTCAACTCGGTGAATATAAGGGCTTAACTGTCCAAGCCGAAGAAGTTAAGTTTGACCCCGAACAGGTAGAACAGGTATTAAAACAGGAACAGGAAAAAAGAGCTACCTTAATTCCGGTTGAAGCTAGACCCGCCCAATTAGGGGATGTGGCGTTTGTTGATTTTAAAGGGTATTTTACCCAAGAGTCGGAAACGGACGAACCTGAAGAAATTCCGGGTGCTAAGGGTGATAATTTCCAAGTAGATTTAGAGGAAGGTCGGTTTATCCCTGGTTTTGTTGATGGGATTGTGGGCATGAATTCAGGGGAAACCAAAACCTTAAACCTAAAGTTTCCCGATGAATATGGGGATAAGGATGTAGCTGGGAAAGATGCCACTTTTACAATTACTGTCAATGAAATTAAGGAAAAAGAACTTCCTGAGTTAGATGATGATTTTGCCGAAGAAGTCAGCGAGTTTTCCACTTTAGCCGAACTGCGGGAATCTTTGGAAAAACGCTTTCAAGGTGAAAAGGACGACCAAACCAAGGCCAATCAACGGAAGGCGTTAGTGGATGCTTTAGCAGAAACCATTGAAGTTGATTTACCGGAAACTTTAATTCGTCAGGAGGTTGACCGACTGATTACCGAACAGGTGATGCAGTTGAGCAAGATGGGGTTAGATGTTAAGCGGTTATTGACGGGGGAAATGTTACCTCGGCTACGGGAACAAGCCCGTCCAGAGGCGATTGAGGCTTTGAAACGTTCTTTGGCCTTGAAGGAAGTCGCCAAATTAGAATCTTTGACCGTCACCGAGGAAGAAATTAAAGCCGAAGAAATTAAAGTTCTTTCAGAACTCAAGGGTCAAGATGTTGATCCTCAAAGGTTACGCGCTTTTGTGACCGAAGATTTAGTTCAACAAAAAACCTTTACCTGGCTGGAAGAAAACTCAACTATTGAGTTATTTCCCGAAGGGACTTTAACCCCTGAAGAAGACGATGAAGACTATGAAGACGATGAAGATGAAGATGATGATGAAATTGATAGTACCGAAGCAGAATAATCGACGGGACGACTATTCAGTTATCAGTTAACAGTTAACAGTTATCAGTTAAGAAGTTTACAGTTAATTTATTAACTCCTCAACTGATAACTCTTTGACTGCTAGGGGCGGGTTATTTTAGATATGAGTTAATCACCTAAATCTGGATGAACCCGCCCCTACAACTGATAACTGATTCCTACCTCGGTAGGAGTTGTTTTATTGTACTCAACAGTTCTTCGGGACGGAAAGGTTTGGAAATATAGGCATCAGCCCCTTGTCTGATTCCCCAGATGCGATCAAAGTCCTCACTTTTACTAGAACACATAACTACGGGAATATTCTGGGTTTTGGGATTTTTTTTAATCTGGCGACACAACTCATAGCCGTTCATATTGGGCATAACAATATCTAATACCACTAAATCCAGTTGTGTGACCTGTTCAATTTTTTCTAAGGCTTGAACTCCATCTTCGGCTGAGATCACCTCCATCCCACTGTCTTGCAACATCTTAGCAATTATCTCTCGGAGAGCGTTGCTATCATCGACAATCATCACTGTAGTCATTTTTAATTTTGGCTATTAAAAGCTAGAATATAGGGATTTTTGAGAGTGTTTTTACGTTTCTTGATCCTATTCTAGCGGATTTCACCAAAAAACGAGCGGAAGCCCCTAGCTTTAGCTATGGGGAGGTAAGCGGTGGTGGCTTTAGCCACCGTCAAGATTAAATTCTCTAATAAGTCTTTTGAGTGCAGCAGACATACTGCACCCCCACAAACTAGCAATCATTGAGCCAGTAGGTGCAACAATGGTAGACTGTTGTTTTTGAATTCGGAGTTTTGCCCAATGGCCCGTTTAGCTTTATTGAGTGTATCTGATAAACGAGGACTGATTGAGTTTGCTAAAAACCTAGTTGAAGAATTGGGTTTCGACTTAATTAGTAGTGGCGGTACAGCAACAGCTTTAAAATCGGCCGGACTTGCTGTTACTAAAGTCTCTGATTATACGGGATTTCCTGAGATTTTAGGCGGACGAGTTAAAACCCTCCATCCTCGCATTCATGGCGGAATTTTAGCCCGTCGAGATGTTCCTCAAGATTTAAGTGAGTTAGAAACCCATAATATTCGTGCTATTGATTTAGTCGTAGTTAATCTTTATCCCTTTGAACAAACTATTGCTAAACCCGATGTTTCTTTAGCAGACGCGATCGAAAATATTGATATTGGTGGCCCAACTTTATTACGGGCATCGGCTAAAAATTATGCCCATTTAACTGTATTATGTAATCCCGAACAATATGGATCTTATTTAGAAGAATTTAAGCAAAAAAATGGGGAAATTTCTTTAGAATTTCGTCAACATTGTTCCTTAAAAGCCTTTCAACATACGGGAGCTTATGATAGCGCGATCGCAGCCTATTTAGAACAACAAGAACTCAATTCTGAATCTCCCTTACCCCAAAGTTTTGTCCTAGCAGGAACTCAAATTCAATCCTTAAGATATGGCGAAAATCCCCATCAACCTGCGGCTTGGTATCAAAGTGGAACTCAACCCACCGGATGGGCATCGGGTCAGATTTTACAAGGAAAACCCTTAAGTTATAATAACTTAGTGGATTTAGAAGCCGCTAGACGGATTATTTGTGAGTTTCCAGATCAACCCGCCGCCGCTATTTTAAAACATACTAATCCCTGTGGTGTTGCCGTTGCTAATAGTCTATCTACAGCTTATGAAAAAGCCTTTAATGCTGATTCAATTTCTGCCTTTGGGGGAATTGTAGCATTAAATCGAACTATTGATCAAGAGACAGCAACGGCTTTAAGCAAAACCTTTTTAGAGTGTATTGTTGCCCCAGATTGTACTCCAGAAGCGTCTCAAATTCTCAAGAAAAAATCTAATCTACGGGTGTTAATTTTACCTAATTCAACTCAAGGGCCAAAGGAAACAATTAAACTAATTGCGGGGGGGTTTTTAGTTCAAACCGCCGATGATATTGTAGAGCAATCTACGGACTGGAAAGTGGTGACAGAAAAGCAACCTACTCCAGAAGAATTAGAGGAATTAATGTTTGCTTGGAAAATAGTTAAGCACGTTAAATCTAATGCTATTGTTGTTACTAAAAATCAGACGACATTAGGCGTTGGGGCTGGACAAATGAATCGGGTGGGGTCGGTAGAAATTGCCCTGAAACAAGCCGGAGACAACGCTCAAGGCGGGGTTTTAGGAAGTGATGCCTTTTTCCCCTTCGATGATTCAGTTCGCACGGCGGCGGCGGCAGGTATTTCTGCGATCGTCCAACCGGGAGGAAGTATGCGGGATCAAGATTCAATTAAGGCAGCCAATGAGTTAGGATTAGTTATGGTTTTCACAGGGATTCGTCATTTTCTGCATTAATTAAAATATAATCAATATTCCGGTAGATAACAACCTATCGGAATATTTTGCAGAAAGAGTTTAAGATCAGATTACAATTACAAAGATGAAAAATAAACCGTTAAATTTAACCTGGGTAACAACAATAATTTTAGGAATAATTATTGTATTATCATCCAAAGTACAAGCTCAAAATGATTTACCCAGTCCCAGCGAGTTGCGGGGTAAACCCAGTGAAGCAGAACAGGAAAAGTTAGATAAGAAACAATCTCGACAAGCAATATTTCGTCAAGCAATTCAACTCTATCAAACTGGAAATTATGCCGCTTCCGAAGCAATTTTTCGTCAATTGGTAGAAAATCAACCCAAAGAAGCTAAATATTATTTTTATTTAGGAAATTCTTTATTTTATCAACGAAAAATAGAAGAAGCTACTCAAGTCTATCAAGAAGCTATTAGTTTGAATCCTCAATATGGGCTGGCTTATAATGCTTTGGGATTTTTACACGCCAGTCAAGGACAATGGGATGAAGCGATCGCCCAATATCAAAAAGCCTTAGAAATTAATCCTGACTATGCGGAAGCCTTAAAAAATTTAGGGGAATCTTTATGGAAAAAAGGCAATACCGCCGAAGCCAATAATGCTTGGAAAAAAGCCTTAGAATTATATACACAACAGGGGAATAATAAAGCCGTCCTCCAACTTCAAGAAATGTTAAATAAAACCTCACAATAATATTAATTGTAGGGGCGGGTTCCGTCATAATTTCTGATTTCTACAAATAAGATTTGTAAACCCGCCCTACTAGATTTTTTAGATTATCTGATCAACATTAATTCAAGGGAAATTCTTGACTTTCAACCTGTTCTGAAATCGGTACAACCACACAATTAACAACATTTGTAATTACACAAACAATCGGGGATAAATCCGTGCCTTGGAGAAGACTTCCCCTGAGTGTAGTTTGAGATAATTTAGCCCGATCAATGTTAGTATTAGCTAGAATTGTAGCGGTTAAATTGGCATTTTCTAAAATAGTCCGATCCAGATTAGCTCTGCGTAAATCCGCACCTAATAAATTAGCCCGGGTGAGATTTGCTGCTTCTAAATCAGTTTGAAATAAAAATGCCTTACGCAAATCAGCATTTTCTAAATTAGCTTGGTTAAGATAGGATTGGCTAAAATTTGTACCGACTAAACTGGCGTCTCTTAAATCCGCTTTGATTAAATTTGCCTGAGCTAAATCCGCTTGGGAAAGATCCGCTTCTCTAAAATCCACTCGCTCTAATATAGTATTCCTTAAATTAGCATCAAATAAGTTAGCAGATGCTAGATTAGCTTGAGTTAAATCTGCATTATATAAATTTGCTTGATTTAGATTAGCACTGCGAAGATCAACTCCTCTTAAATCTGCTCCTTGCAGTTGAGCTTTAAATAAATTAGCCCCTCGCAAATCAAACTGTTGCAGATTTGCGCCTCTTAAATCACATTCGGGACAACGATTTGTAGTTCTTAATTGTTGCAAATCCGATTCGTTTTCTGCTTGAGCAACGGTCGCCAATCCCAATGTAGATAGAATAACAGACAATGCTAAGGTTTTAAAATTCATCATCCTCACTCCATTTTTTAGTATTTCTGCTCAATCGTTTCTAACCTGGGGGTTAGCAATGGATTGAGCGTTTGCCCAAATTCTATCACAGACAGCAGAAGTAACAAGGTTTTTTTAACTGAATGATTGCCATTTTAGAAAATAGGGGTAAAATTAAGCTGTAATTAACTTAACTTTTTTTCAGAGGAAACTATGGACAACGGAACTTATGAGTTTAATGAATCTCAGAATCAACTGATTTTGGATTTGTCTAAAAAAATGAGGTTTGTGAGTTACTTTCTGATTGTGAGTGGGGCATTAGGGGCAATTAGTGGCTTCATCACAATTTTACAAGGGGTGCAAGGGGGATTTAGTGGCATAGTTCAAGGAGTCATTTTATTAGTAACAGGAATTTGGACAATTAATGCGGCAAAAGCGTTTCAATTAATTGTTGATACCCAAGGAAATGATATTGAAAATTTGATGGGTGCTTTGGGACAATTGCGGAAACTTTATACGCTGCAATATTGGCTATTTTTGATTGCTGTAATCTTTATGATAATTGGTTTAATTCTGATTCTTGTATTCGGTATTGCAGCAGGTGGAAGTTAATCTAGTTTCATCAATTTGAAACAACTTTAATCCTTACCCCTTTAAGTTATCTTTTCTGATATAACGAATTACTGAGCCAAATTTTTTATTGATATTTTTACAAAAAATTTGGCTGATTCTGCTATAATAAAAGTTAACAAAAAGGGGTACGATTGATGATTTACCATCCGTTAGTAGTTGAAAAATAGACGATTTACCCTAATGAAATTAGCCTATCAATATAGAAATTTTAAAACGGGGATTTTTATTAGCTACTTTTGCGATTGTTTTACAACATTTTCGACCAACAGTAATTAGTCCCGAATCTAATTCCGAAAAATGGCAACTCGCCTTAATCGGATTTGGGGTATTATTTTTTATGTTTGTGCAATTACCTAAGTTTATTCCTAAATGGATTAATTTGGTTATAAATTTCCTCGGTTTGGGGGTGGAGATCGCAATTTTAACTCAAATTCAATATCCCCATGATCCTAAATTTCCTCAATTTTCTCTCTATCGAAGTGATATTATTTTATTAGTATTAACTAATATTATTTTTTTTACTTCTTTGATTTGGCTATTCACTCGCCATCATCCCCAATTTAGAATCGGTTTACTGGGAGTTTTATTAGGTTTAATTCTCTCGAAATCCGCCGGAGGATGGATAACAGATATTCTATCAATATCCCCGATTCCTTGGTTATATAAATTTGAATATTTAAAATATTTATTTATTGCGATCCCCGGAACTTTTGTAGGGGAGGAAATCATTAATTATCAACAAGTTGAGGATCAAGATATCCCCAAAAATTGGAACCAATTTCGCTTAATTGGAATTGTGATTGTCATGGGATTAATTATTTTAAATTTACTCATTGGTTTACAATCCCGCTTACTCCCCCAAACCACAGGAATTAGTTTGATTTTATTACTTTTTAGTTATCGCTTACTCAGGGAACCTCATCATCCCTTAGAACTTTTATTATATCAAATGTATCAATGGGGAATATATGGGTTAATTTTAGGATTAGCTTTTGAACCCTATCAAGGAGGAATCAAAAAAGATCCCGCCACGATGAGTTATTTTTTTATTACCACGGCGATCGCTATTTTTATATTGCGGATTATCCTATACTATAATTGTAGCACTATTTGTGAGTTTATGTACAAGATTAAAATTATTTTGGAAAACCTAATATGAATTCTTTAATTATTCCTTCTGAATTAATAGTAGTAACTGGCCCAGCCCGTTCAGGAAAAAGTGAATGGGCGGAAACCTTAGCCCTACAGTCGGAAAAACCAGTGATTTATATTGCTACATCTCAACGAGATCCAACGGATCAAGAATGGCAAATTAGGATTCAAAAACATCAAGAACGTCGCCCGATGTCCTGGGAAATTTTAGAAGTTCCGATAGACCTAACTGCAACCTTAGAAAAAATATCGGGTCAAAATACTTGTATTTTAGTCGATTCCTTGGGAACTTGGTTAGCTAATTTGCTCGAACAAGATAAAGTTACCTGGGAAAATACGCAGGATGAATTATTACAAATATTAGATAAACTTCCAGGAATGATCATCTTAGTAGCCGAAGAAACTGGATGGGGAGTGGTTCCCGCATATCCCATGGGTAGAACCTTCCGCGATCGTTTAGGGGCGTTAGTGCGTCATTTAGGGGCGATAGCGGACTCCGTTTATCTGGTGACAGGGGGTTATGTTTTGAATTTGACCCAATTGGGTTCACCCTTGGAGTCAAAATAACCGCTTTGCTGATACCCTATTCCTAAGCTAAACTTTGTCTCTCCCACGGTTAACTTCAATCTTATGCCTAAATGGTTTATCTTGCACTGGCGTTTTCTGATTTTATTAATGGTTTTGGTGACAGTATTAGTCCCTTTTTTATTGACGATTTATATTAAAACTGTTACGAATAATCGTCGATTTACGCAACCAGAAACCGTCCCAAAAGAACCTGTAGCAATTGTGTTTGGGGCGGGAGTTTGGGCGGATGGAACCCCAACACCGATGTTAGCAGATCGGGTAGAAGGGGCAGTGGAATTATATCGTTTGGGGCGAATTCATAAAATATTAATGACGGGGGATAATGGCACTCCTGAATATAATGAAGTGGTGGCAATGCAGCAATATGCAGAACGTTTAGGAGTTCCAAATAAGGATATTAAATTAGATTATGCTGGATTTAGTACCTATGAAAGTTGTTATCGTGCTAGAGCAATTTTTGGCATAGAAAAGGCGGTTTTAATTACTCAAAAATATCATCTTCCCCGGGCGGTTTACACCTGTAATAAATTGGGTATAGACTCGGTAGGCTTGGGAACACCAGACTGGGGAAAATTTCAGGATGATTCCATGAGATTCTATACCCAAAGAGAAATTTTAGCGGTAATTAAAGCTATCCTAGAACTGCATATTGTTCGCCCCAAACCGACATTTTTAGGGCCATTTGAAGGAATGTCATGAATCAGTTATCAGTTATCAGTTAAGAGTTATCAGTTGAGAGCTATCAGTTGAGAGCTATCAGTTGAGAGTTATAGGATAATACTAAACCTTGTAACAAGGGGCATAACTTACTATTCCCTATTCCCTATTCTGGTGTTCCGGTGTTCCCTAGCTCTATAAAAACCAACACCTAAAAAAAATTAAATCTATGGCTTTATATTTGGATTCGGCAATTATTTCAGAAGCACAAATAGTTAAAGATTGGGGATGGGTGAAAGGACTTACAACCAATCCTACTTTATTGGCAAAAAGTGAATTATCTCCTGAAGAAACCTTAAAACAGTTAAAACAATTAATTTCGGGGGAAATCTATTATCAATTAATGGCATCGGATTTTCAGGGAATGGTAAGGGAAGGAAAAAAAGCCTTTGAATTACTAGGAGAACAAACGGTTTTAAAAATTCCAGCGACTTCCGTAGGATTTCAAACAGTTGCCTATTTATCTGCCGAAATACCCTGTTCTGTGACTGCCATTTATAGTGCCGCCCAAGCTGCTGTAGCGATGGAAGCGGGGGCCAAATATGCGATCGCCTATGTGAATCGGGCAACTCGATTATTAGGGGATGGTATTGAATTAGTCAAACAAATGAACGACATATTAACAGGAAGTCCGACTAAAATATTAGCCGCCAGTATTAAATCCCCCCAGGAAGCCGCTGCCACCCTACAAGCCGGAGCCCATCATTTAACCTTACCCTTAGAAATCTTAAGGGCAATCACAACCCATGAATTATCAGAACAAACTGTTATAGAGTTTAATCAAAATGGTCGGGGAATCGGTGCTGGTTAAATGGGGATGCTGAATTGATCTCGGTGGCAAACAGCTCAACCCCCCTTGGAGGAAATCCCCATCCGCCTTAGAATTATAGAGGGGATCTTTCCCCGATTTTGATGATTGTCTAAGCTTGGAGAACGATTCGTGGATTTATCAAAGATTGCGCCCCAACCCAAACCGGGTTTAATTAACGTTTTGATTGAGATTCCCGCCGGAAGCAAAAACAAATACGAATACGATAAAGAGTTACAAGCCTTTGCCCTTGATCGGGTTTTGTTTGCCTCTGTCCAATATCCCTTTGATTATGGCTTCATTCCCAATACCCTAGGGGAAGACGGAGATCCCTTAGATGGTTTAGTGATTATGGATCAACCCACCTTTCCCGGTTGTGTGATCGCAGCCCGACCCGTTGGGTTTTTAGAAATGATCGATGGTGGTGATCGGGATGAAAAAATTCTTTGTGTTCCCGCAGCCGATCCACGCTACGCAGATGTAAAATCTCTTAAAGATATTCCCCATCATCGCCTAGAAGAAATTGCTGAATTTTTCCGAACCTATAAAAACCTAGAACGGAAAGTCACTGAAATTCTGGGTTGGCAGGATGTGGATCAGGTTGGGCCCCTAGTAGAAAAAGGGATTAAAGCCGCCAGTAAACAGTGAATTACAAATTATGAATTACGAAATTAATTACGAGTTACGAATTACGAATTACGAATTGTGTCTTATCGTAATTATTAATTCGTAATTCATAATTGTTTAAGATGCACCAAACACTACTCTACGCTAAGATTTATCGAAAAAATGGGTAGAAACCCCGTGGTTCTACAGACGGCTTTGTGTTAGAATGTGGATGGTCACTGACCCACCCGTGACGATGGATTCAGACAGCCTAACGAGCGAAGCCCAGTTGTACTGGCGGCGCAGACAAATCGGTAGACAGGGAAAAGAGGATAGGGCAATGGGCAGTCCACCCCTAGAATCAACACAAACTTAAGAATTCTCTTTTTGAGACTTCGACACATAAGAACCGCAGGGCTTGCGGGGATAGTCTGTGGAGCGAACATAAGACCAGAAAACTCCTTGTGGGTAGAGGCAGTTGCTAAGAAGCAGAAACCTAAATCGTGAGGTTTGGGAATCACCGTACGTTTATGGCGGGGAGGATGTCAATTCCATGCCTTTTCAATTGTAGGCTGAGTCAACCTTCTACGTCCAAGGCTAAAACAAACGATGCCAGTTTCTGATCCTTCAGCCCAGAACCCACATTCTTATGATCAAGCAACCCCCATGGACAAGAACTCTGAAACTGATTTTTCCGTAAGATTCTGGGGGGTGCGGGGCAGTATACCCACGCCTGGATCGCAAACGGTTGAATACGGAGGAAATACCTCCTGTGTGGAAATGCGCTTGGGTGAAAAACGCTTAATTTTTGATGCAGGTACAGGCTTAAGAGTCTTGGGAATGGATCTGCTCAGACAAATGCCCGTGGAAGCCTATATGTTTTTTTCCCATACCCATTGGGATCATATCCAGGGATTTCCCTTTTTCGTTCCCGCTTTTATTCCAATTAATCGTTTTCATATTTATGGGGCGATCGCACCGGATGGCAGTACCATCAAAGATCGTCTCTGTGATCAGATGGTTCACCCCAATTTTCCTGTCCCTATCCAGGTCATGCAGTCAGACATGAAGTTCTATGACCTATTTCCGGGAGATACATTAACTTTAGATGATATCAAAATTGAAACCGCACCCCTGAATCATCCCAATGGGGCGGTGGGATATCGAGTTACTTGGCAAGGAAAGACGGCGGTTTATTGTACCGATACCGAACATTTTCCCGATCACTTCGATAAAAATGTTTTACATCTGGCCAGGGACGCAGATGTTTTTATTTATGATGCCACCTATACCAACGAAGAATATCACAATCACGAATTGCCTAGAATTGGTTGGGGACATTCCACCTGGGAAATGGGTGTAGAAGTCGCCAAAAAAGCTGGAGTCAAGCAGGTGGTTATGTATCAACATGATCCATCCCATACCGATGAAATTCTGAATCAAATTGAAGCCCAAGTTCAGGCTGTTTTTCCCAACGGGGTTGTTGCTAGGGAAGGCATGATCTTAAACCTGAATTAACTGAAAGTCTCCAAAAACAGTGCTAATCTGAGCTAGGATTTCAGTGATGTTGCCAGATCATTTGTCTTGGTTATGGGTTTTTTAAGTCAAAACAGAATTCAAAAGCAAAAGGGACGTTCTCCTTCCTGGGTATTAATTGTAATAGTCGGGCTGTGGAGTATCGGTATTGCCTTGGGGATAACACAAACACCCCCTTTAGTCTCCCCAGTAGTCCTGGCTGAAAACGCGCCTAGCCCCAATCAGATCGGCAGTGTGGACGGTATTCAACCCGGATCTGAACTAGGACATGAACTTTATCTCAACACCTGTTCAAGCTGTCATATTGCTATCCCACCCCAGGTATTTCCCACCCAAACTTGGCAGCAAGTGATTCAAGATCCAGAACATTATGGTGCAACGCTGCAACCCTTAGAAGGGCCATCATTATTGTTAATGTGGAAATATCTCCAGACCTATTCCCGTCCCATTGCTCTCAAGGACGAGACCATCCCCTATCGTTTTAATCGTTCCCGTTATTTTAAAGCCCTCCATCCCCGGGTTGATCTTTCCCAACCTTTGACGGTGAATAGTTGCATCAGTTGTCATCCGGGTGCATCGCAATTTGACTTTCGCAGCTTAACACCAGAGTTGCAAAATTCTCCTTAAGTTAACTGCTTTTATTACTATGATATTATCATTCTTTCCCATCTTTCGTCGATCGCATAAATCCCAAGGAATTCCCCTAAGTTTGGCACTTGTAGTTCCTTTTTTATTGGAAATTTCTATTGCTGTTGGTTTGACAGGTTGGTTAGCTTTCAATCATGGAGAAAAAGCTATTAATAAACTCGCACAAGAAATTGAAAATGAAGTTAGTTCTCGGATCAAACAACACTTAAATAATTATCTTTCTACACCCCATAAAATTAATAAAATTAATGCCGATGCTGTTGAATTAGGGTTATTAGATCTGACCAATTATTCTGAAGTTGGGCATTATTTTTGGAGACAACTTCAAGCCTTTGATGTGGGTTACGTTTATTATGTATTACCTACGGGAGAATATGCCGGAGCCGGATATTTTTTAGATTTGAATAAAGCTACTATTGATGAACTTTCTCCTAAAACCGAATGGAATTCTAATATTTATGCAACAGATCCCCAGGGGAATAGAACTAAATTAATGGGATCTTTTGATAATTATAATCCCCGCAGTGAAGCCGCTTATACCGATGCAGTTCGGGCAAAAAAACCGATTTGGAGTAAAATTTATCAATGGGATAATTTTCCCGATATTATCTCTATTTCCGCCAGTTATCCCCTATATAATGATAGCAATAATTTAATTGCTGTCTTGATTTCTAATTTACGCTTATCACAAATTAGTGAATTTTTAAAAAATTTAAAAACCAGTAACTCTGGACAAATATTTATTTTAGAACGTAACGGACTTTTGGTGGCAAGTTCATTGTCCAAACCTCCTTATCAAATGGTTAATGGTGTGGCAAAACGGCTGAATGCTGCTGATAGTCAAGATCCACTAATTCGAGAAACCTTTAATACTATCACTCAAAAATTTGGTCAAACTTACTCGATTACTACAAGTCAATCTCTACATATTAAGATCAATAATCAACGTCAATTTGTCAATATTAGTCCTTGGAAAGATCAATGGGGTTTAGATTGGTTAATTGTCGTGGTAATTCCAGAATCCGATTTTATGGGGCAAATTAATGCGAATACTCAAAAAACCATTATTCTTTGTTTAATTGCCGTGGGAATTGCTATGATATTTGGACTATTAACCTCCCGTTGGATTACCCAAAAAATCATGGATTTGAGTATTGCTTCCCGGGAAATTGCCAGTGGAAATCTCAGACAAAAAATTCGGATTAAAGGCATTAAAGAAATCATGCTTCTGGGGGATTCTTTTAACCAAATGGCTCAACAATTACAACAATCCTTTACGATTTTAGCCACTTCCAATGAAAGTTTAGAACAACGAGTAGAAGAACGTACAGCACAACTCCAAAATGCGAAAGAAGATGCCGAATCTGCTAACCAATCTAAAAGTGAATTTTTGGCTAATATGAGCCATGAACTCCGCACTCCCTTAAATGGAATTTTAGGCTATGCTCAAATTCTACAACGGGAACCAACTCTAGCTCCTAAACACCGACAAGGACTCCATATTATTTATGAGTGTGGTTCTCATTTATTAACCCTAATTAATGATATTTTAGATTTCTCTAAAATCGAAGCGCGTAAACTAGAACTCTATCCTGTAGATTTTAATTTAGAACATTGTTTATGGGGAATTATAGAAGTTTGTCGCCTGAAAGCTGAACAAAAAGAATTACAATTTACTTATCAATCTTTAACTCCTTTACCCGAAGGAATTTATGCTGATGAAAAGCGGTTGCGTCAGGTTTTATTAAATCTATTAGGAAATGCGATTAAATTTACTGATACCGGGTCGGTTTGTTTTGAAGTCAAGGTTTTATCGGAATCAATCGAATCTGATTCTATCAAAATGTATATGATAAGGTTTAAAATTGAGGATACGGGAATTGGGATGACCTCTGAACAAATTCAAAAAATATTTTTACCCTTTGAACAGGTAGGAGAACACGCCAGAAAATCAGAAGGAACTGGATTGGGATTAGCCATTAGTAATCAAATTGTAGAAATGATGGCAGGGAAGATTAATGTTGAGAGTATTCCAGGAATTGGAAGTAAATTCTGGTTTGATGTCAATTTACCCGCAGCCAAAGATCAACCGATTAAGAAAACTGAAACTTCACAAAAAATTGTCGGTTATCAGGGAGAAAAACAGACTATTTTGATTGTAGATGATCGCTGGGAAAATAGATCCGTTATGGTTAATTTATTGGAACCCCTCGGCTTTGAACTCATCGAAGCAACCCAGGGACAAGAAGGATTAGAAAAAGTTAAACAATTGTATCCTAATGTCGTAATTACTGATTTAATGATGCCTATTCTGGGGGGCTTAGAAATGACTCGACAATTAAGAACCGATCCCGAATTTTATGATCTAATTATTATTGCTTCTTCTGCTTCTGTATTTAGTGCAGATCAAGAAGAATGTTTAAAGGCGGGTTGTAATGGGTTTCTATCTAAACCCATACAAGAAGAAGTTTTATTAAATCAACTCCAAGAAATGTTAAAATTAACCTGGATTTACGAAAGTTCAGAGCCAGTAGTATACAAATCAAGATCACCTGTGTCTGTTAGTTCTTTAATTATTCCTCCTTCTCAAGAACTGATTAACTTGTATAATTTTGCCAAAGGGGGTTACATTTTAGATATTCAAAATGAAGCCGATCGGATTAAACAGTTAGATGCTGAATATACTGCTTTTGCTGATTATATGATTCAATTGGCTGAAACCTTTGAAGACGAACAAATTATCCACTTTATTCAACCCTATATTAATAATTAATAATCCATGAAAAATTCCTATTCCTATTCTATTTTAATTGTTGATGATAACTTGACTAATGTTAAGTTATTTTTAGATATTTTAAATCAATCTGGCTTTAGAGTTTCTATTGCCAAAAGTGGGGAAAATGCTTTACTAAAACTTCAAGACACCTTACCAGATTTAATTTTATTAGATGTGATGATGCCGGGAATTGATGGGTTTGAAACTTGCCGTCAGTTAAAGGAAAATCCTAAAACTAAGGATATTCCCGTAATTTTTATGACGGCTTTGAGTGATTTGGTGAATAAGGTAAAAGGCTTAGAAGTTGGCGGAGTAGATTATATTACTAAACCCATTCAACCGGAAGAAGTATTAGCCCGAATTAATGTGCATTTACAATTAAGAAAAATGCAGCTTCAGTTAATTCAAACGGAAAAAATGTCTTCTCTTGGTCAGTTAGTCGGGGGTGTCGCCCATGAAATTAATAATCCGATTAATTTCATTTATGGAAATATCTTTTATGCTCAACAATATGTGGGAGATTTACTCAAAACAATTCAACTTTATGAACAGTATCTTCCACCGCATATTCCTGAACTTGAACAATGGTCTGAAGAAATTGATTTAGAATTTTTGAAAAATGACCTTCCTCACCTTTTATCCTCAATGGAAGTCGGTGCAAATCGAATTCGAGATTTAGTACGATCATTGCGAGTATTTTCTCGACTGGATGAAGCACAATTAAAAACCGTAGACCTCAAAGAAGGAATTGAAAGTACATTAATGCTGTTAAGTCATCGTTTCAAATCTACCTCCCATCGTCCTGAAATTCAAGTGATTCGAGATTACGATAAATTATCGACTATTGAATGCTATGCTAGTGAAATTAATCAAGTTTTTATTCACTTATTGAATAATGCTATAGATGCCATTGATAGTAAGGTCATAATGTTAAAAAAACAGCCAATCCCGGAGGAAGAATTTGTCCCTAACGTTACTATTAAAATTGAACCTCACATCGATAAATCTCAATTAATGATTAATATTGGTGACAATGGAATTGGGATGTCCCCAGAAGTAATCCGTCGCAGTTTTGACCAATTTTTTACCACAAAACCTGTGGGACAAGGCACGGGTTTAGGATTGGCAATTACCTATGCTATTATTGTTGATAAACATGGGGGAACCTTAACCTGTAGTTCTGAGGTGGGAGAGGGAAGCGATTTTACAATGATTTTACCGTTTTACCAGGAAGTCAGCTATAGCAGGGAACAGGGAACAGGAAACAGGGAACAGGAAACAGGGAACAGGGAACAGGCCGCTTCGTGAGCCGTGAGCCAGTCGAACGGTCGAACGGTCGAACGAGAACATAAATCAGTCTATGTCCTAAGAGAATGTTTTATCCTGATTATTAAACAGTTGTTTAACTACTAAACCAAGTCTAGGGCAAAAAGATATAATGAACAGTCAATCTAACCTATTTTCCGCCTTCCAATTGGGTCGCTATACCTTACCCAACCGCCTTGTTATGGCCCCACTAACCCGCAACCGCGCCGGAGTTGGAAACGTCCCCGTCCCCCTCAACGCCCAATATTATGGACAACGAGCCTCGGCGGGATTAATTATTACCGAAGCTACCCAAATCTCCCCCCAAGGAGTAGGCTACCCAGGCACACCTGGAATTCATTCAGCCGAACAGACCGAAGGCTGGAAACTCGTCACCAAAGCAGTTCACCAACAGGGAGGCCGGATTTTCCTGCAACTGTGGCACGTTGGCCGGATTTCCCATCCCTTACTACAACCCAATGGAGCCTTACCCGTGGCTCCTTCAGCCATCGCCCCGGAAGGCACAGCCAGCACCCTAGAAGGGGAAAAACCCTTCGTCACCCCCCGAGCTTTAGAAACCGAGGAAATTTCTGGAATCGTAGAGGACTATCGCCAAGGGGCGGAAAATGCTTTGGCGGCGGGTTTTGACGGGGTAGAAATTCATAGTGCCAATGGCTATTTATTGGATCAGTTTCTTCAAGATGGTACAAATAAACGCACCGATCTGTATGGTGGCACACTCGAAAATAGAAGCCGATTTTTATTAGAAGTAACAACAGCAGTTGTTAGTGTTTGGGGAAGCGATCGCGTCGGGGTGAGACTGTCTCCGGCGGGTACATTTAATAGTATATCCGACTCTAATTCCGTGGCAACCTTTAGTTATGTAGCTAATGCTTTAAATCAATTTAATCTAGCCTATTTGCATATTGTTGAACCGCGATCAAATGCTGATGCTCTGAATAATTGGGCTAAAATAGATCAGGCAGAAATTCCTTTAGCCGAATTAAGTGCGGGGTTTTTCCGTAACTATTTTAAGGGGGCAATTATCTCCGCCGGATCTCATAATCGAGACAGTGGAAATCAAGCGATCGCTTCTGGAAATGCCGATTTAATTGCCTATGGGCGGTTATTTATTTCTAATCCCGATTTGCCAAAACGTTTTGAGATTAATTCCTCCTTAAATCCTTATGATCGATCTTCATTTTATGGGGGAAATGAAAAAGGCTATACCGATTATCCCACTTTAGAATAACTGCCATCTGTTGCCGTTCATTCGTAATCATAGCAGTCGGCCTTGGCAGTTAAGACTGATACTGATCTCTATTGCCTGTTCCGGTGTTCCCTACTATACAAATTAGTTCTCAAAAATATAGGGGCTAATTAGCCCCTTGGGAATTATCATAGGATTTTACAGTTAAGAAACAGCAACAATTAAGCGGCAATAGGGATATAGATTCTAGCATTTTCAATCCGATTAATAATTGCTTTAACTTGCGATAAATCCTGGGATTCAAACCAATCGTCGGTTAAATAATCGTAGGCTTCCCAAGTTTGAGTGACTTCAAAATCATAGCAGATAAACCATTCCCGATAGAGTTCCCCTTGATCGATATCAGGACACAACGAAAGCCATTCATCTCCAGTAAAAGTTTCAATCTTATTAATAATTTCTTGCAAATCTGAAATACTCAAGGAACTATCACAAGGGTTAGTAAAACTGACAGTATATTCAAAAGTTGTTAAAGTCAGATTTGATTTCATGGTTAAAATTTAACTCGATATTCTTACTTTACTTATATTTACTCTGACAAATACAGGGGAGTGTGACACTATTTAAACTAGACCAGTTCCGAGTCATCCTATTAACACAACCGACTCAAAAGATTAAGCTAAAGTTCCAGGGTGCATTCTAATTATTACTATTAAACATAAAAAATTATTTATTACTCCCCCTTCCCTAGTAGGGAAGGGGGTTGGGGGGTTAGGTCTTAGGGGTTGGCAATGGAAAATGAAACAGCCCTGCCCTAGCCCCCCGTGCACGGGGGGCTAGGGCAGGAGGGAACACCCGGGGAAAACACTTTACCGTCTGGGTTCCAAGATCTGTCTGGTGTTTTAACTGCCTTGGCGGTTGCTATATCCTTTGAAAATGGCCCATGACCCAGAAAATTTTTTCTCTTAAACCTTGTTATCCTTTATGCGGCTACTACCTCAACGTCCTTAGCTTCAGGTTTCACAACAATCCATTTTCCCGTTTGGGGATCACGGTAGGCGATGAAGGGGTTGGGGCGTAGTTCTTTTGCGGAAAGTTGAGTTGCCATAGGTCAGCACTCCAAAGACTTAGCCTTATCTTTAAAATTGTGCCATTCTCAATTGAGGTTTACCGTGATATCATCCTGATCTAATTGTGAGGTTGATCAGGGGTTATGAGTGATGGAAGACACAGGAATTGGGTGATTTGTCCCATTTTAATGGGCGCGGTAGGATTAGTTGGTTATCTTTCCTATCGTAGTGGACAAAAAGCGGTAGAAGATATGGCAAAACCTTTGATGGTAGAAATCGGCGATCCCGATGTCCAAGTTGTAATAGAATTAATTAAAGAAATTCCAGATCCAGAAATTCCTCTAATCCAATTTCTAACAAAAGCAGTGCGGAAATTTCAATTTGAACAGATAGTTGACTTAATTGATCCCCTGATCAATGATCAATAGCGATTTTCCCAAGCATTCTAGGACAAGAGATTTGGCTGAGTGCAAAAAGAAATGATCTCCGGGAAACATCTCCACAGAGAAAGCCGAGTTGGTTTGTTCCCACCAAGCTTCTATCTCCAAGGCGTTAGGTTTCAAATCTTCTAATCCACCAAAAGCAGTAATTGGACAATCCAGAGGCGGTAAGTCCTTGTAGGAGTAAGTTTCAACTACCGAAAAATCGGCTCGGAGAGTAGGAAGCAACAGTGCCATCAACTCAGCATTTTCTAGTACCGCTTCCGGTGTACCAGCATAGCGACGCAATTCCTTGATCAATTCCGATTCTGGTAGGGCGTGAATTTGGGGAGTGCGATCGGGAATTTGCGGAGCGCGGTATCCCGAAACGAACAGGTGTAATGGACTTTGGTTATATTCTTTACGAAGTAGCCGCGCCAGTTCAAAGCTAACTAATCCGCCCATACTGTGACCAAAAAAAGCAAAAGGTTTAGTTAGGTGGGGTAATATGGCTCGATCAAGAGCCTGTATCAGAGGCTCCATTTGGGTAAAAGGGGTTTCCCGCAGTCGAGAATTACGTCCGGGAAGTTCGATTGGACAAATCTCAACCGTTGATGGTAGACTATCAATCCAAGAACGAAATATCGCGGCTCCACCCCCGGCATAATGGAAGCAGAATAGTCGTAATTTAGCTTCAGGATTAGGTTTTGGATATGTTACCCAGGAGTTAGCAGTTGGGGTTAGATTGGGCTTTGGTTGGTCTATTTGCATAAATTTCTGTTTAGTGGAACTTCAACAAATTTTAATTTAAGTGAGTAAATATTTCTTGACGATTGTAGTTCTAAACAGGTATCCCAGGACTTACGCAGGCACGCTATATATAGCGTACTAAAAGTAGGCGATCGCATACCAATGATAATAGCAATCACCCTAAAAAGTCCTGATTATTTATTTAAAAATAAACCCAAAAGAATCAAACAAGTTCCATTTTTATCG